>Ga0209596_1000083_pt1 | contig 82694 bp, 71 predicted proteins | sample M_130807_MF_Meta_FD_187314 | JGI IMG/M metagenome (GOLD analysis project Ga0209596, IMG submission 187314) | Freshwater microbial communities from Lake Montjoie, Canada to study carbon cycling - M_130807_MF_MetaG (SPAdes) (version 2) | ecosystem: Environmental > Aquatic > Freshwater > Lake...
TGGTGGCAAGTGCTTTAAAGTGGAACGGTAATTTTGTGTGGGCTTGTAAAAATTATGATGGGGATGTGCAGTCTGATACCGTAGCACAAGGTTTTGGCTCATTGGGTTTAATGACTTCAACATTAATTACCCCCGATGGTAAAGTAATGGAAGCCGAAGCAGCACACGGCACTGTAACGCGTCATTATCGCGAGCATCAAAAAGGGAATAGAACTTCTACCAATCCTATAGCATCCATTTTTGCATGGACAAGAGGATTGGAATTCCGCGGTCAATTAGATAATAACCAAGAACTAATACACTTTAGCAAAGCATTGGAAGAAGTGTGTGTGGAGACTGTGGAGTCTGGTATAATGACAAAAGATTTAGCAGTTTGTGTACATGGCAATAAAGTAAAACATGGCGATCATTATGTGTATACTGAAGAATTCTTAGATGCATTGGATGCGAATTTGCAAAAAAAGCTTGCTAAATAAAACTTATAAGAGAAGAATTATAACATAATAAAAAAGCCATCTCGAAATATCGGGATGGCTTTTTTAATGCGGAACTAGAAGTTACTTTTTACATTCAGCTGTGCATTTATGTCCTTTTTCGCCATGACTAGGAACATGCCCTGCGCCATTTTTATGGCAAGCTGCATTACATTTGTGTGGAGCAGCTTCCATTTTTTTACAATCTTTGCATTCTGTTTTTCCTTCACATTTGTCTTTGCATTTACAGTCTTTCCCGCAATTTGCTGATGCAGTAGTTACTGAAAAAGCAAAACCAATAGCCAATAATAGAATTGAAATTTTCTTCATGATTTTTATTTTTAGTTTATTGTAAGATTTCTGTTATAGGTTTTCCAATAGACCCGCTTGGCATTTGAATACCTAATAATGTGCTTATGGTAGGGGCGATATCGGTCATGTAAGTTTCTCTATTGACACTTCCTTTTTTAATACCATTGCCAAAGAATAATAAAGGGATGTGCGCATCGTAATTATAAATAGCACCATGGCTGGTTCCTGTTGAGAAGCCATCTACATAACCAGACTTATTAATAATTACTAAATCTCCACTTCTTTGCGGATTATATCCATTCACAATTCTTTCTCTTAGTGAAGCAGGCAAAGCAGCGCTGGCTGCATGTCTTGCATCTACTACTTGAAGTACGTCTGCTTTTTTTTCTAAATAGGAAGTAACTACCTCCACTAATTTTTCTTGCGTAAGCTGCAAGCTGTCCATTAATGGATGATTGAAATGAATATTATATTCGCCAATGAATGAAATTAAGTTGGCATCTAATCCTTTAGTAGTTAACATAGTTCCAATTTCTTTTTTAAGCGCATCTTCATTTGTTGAACCTCCAGGCAATTGATGTTTTTTGCTAAAGGCAGGGATATTAGCCACCGCATGATCTGCTGTAAGAAAAACAGTATAGTTATCTTTTCCTACTTGCTTGTCTAAGAAAGTAAAGAAGTCGGCTAATAGTTCATCCAATTTTATATAGCCATCCAAAGTCTCCCAAGAGTCAGGCCCAAAGCTATGTCCTATATAATCTGGTGAAGAAAAACTTACAGCAAGTAGATCAGTGATATTATCAGCGCCTAATGATTCATTTACTAAAGCTTGCTTCGCCATTTCTGCTACTAAATTATTTCCATAGGGTGTTGAGGCAATCTTTCCATAGTCTTTTCCTATATAGCCTTTTAAGGAATAAGGAAAGTGTTTAGCGTCTTTGCCAAACGGGGTAGATTCATAACTATTTTCATCTTGATCACAATTGGCTTCGTAAATAGCATTGGGTAAACTTAAATTCCAATCTAAATTATATAAGCTGTCGGGGCGGTGTAAATTATTATAATTACTTACCCAAGTTGGAAGTGTTTTTCCATAATAGGTAGAGCTAATAAAAGCACCATTTTTGCTATCATACCAAAAAGCCCCATTGGCACTATGTCCAGCAGGTATAATCGCACCTCTGTCTTTGATAGAAATACCAAAAACTTTACTTTTAAAATTGCTTGCCAATTTAATTTCATCCCCAATGGTAGTTGTCCAAACGTTAATAGGGCTCATTTGACCTGCACTATTATTGTTGCTACCTAAGGTTTGTACCGTAGCATCTTCTACACAATACACCGATTTTTGTTTTACATTATCATACCACATATTCCCAGCAATCCCATGAATAGCAGGTACAGAGCCCGTATATACACAAGTATGTCCACAGGCAGTAACAGTAGGAACATAAGGAATTAAAGTATTATCCACCGTAGCACCTTCATTTACAAATCTTAAGAAACCTGCAGGGGACTTAAAAAAAGGCTTGAATCTATTTACATAATCCCAACGCATTTGATCCACCACAATACCCACTATTAGTTTGGGTTTGCTTTTTGCAATGGGAGGTATGGATTTGGGTTTTTGAGCATTTGTTGGAACTGCTAAAAAGCAAAAAAACAGGAAAGCTAAATATTTCATTGGTTTCAATTTTTATTACAATTAGAAGCCTTTTTTTAAAAAAGCCTTTGCAAATGCAATTTACACCTATTTATTAAGCTTATAAAGTGAAAAAAATCGTTAAATTTGCGTTACATAAAAAGCTAATATGGCAGATATATTTGAAAGGTTAATCAAGAACTACGGTCCCATAGGCCAACATCGTGAAAGAGCTCACGGATACTTTGCTTTTCCTAAATTAGAAGGGGAAATAGGCACTAAAATGAAATTTAGAGGCCAGGAAATGATTGTATGGAGCTTGAATAACTATTTAGGCTTAGCCAATCATCCAGCTGTAAGAAAAGCCGACGCGGATGCTAGTGCAAAATATGGATTGGCCCTGCCAATGGGTGCTAGAATGATGAGTGGAAATAGTGATTTACATGAACAACTTGAGGCGGAATTAGCCAGTTTTGAACTTAAAGAAGATGCTATTTTAATGAACTATGGCTACCAAGGTATTATGAGTGCCATTGATGCGATTTGTGGGAGACATGATGTGGTGGTTTATGATGCAGAGTGTCACGCTTGTATTATTGATGGATTAAGAATGTTACCTGGACACCGTTTTGTATATAAGCACAATGATATAGAAGATTGCGAGAAGCAATTACACCGTGCTCAAGCATTAATTGACAAACAACAATCGGGAGGTGTTTTAGTGATTACAGAAGGTGTATTTGGTATGGCGGGAGATCAAGGAAAATTAAAAGAAATAGTGGCATTAAAAAAGAAAGTGGCATTTAGAATGCTAGTTGATGACGCACATGGCTTTGGCACTTTAGGTAAAACGGGAGCTGGTGCAGGTGAAGAACAAGGATGTCAGGATGGGATTGATTTATACTTTTCAACTTTTGCAAAGAGTATGGCTTCGATTGGTGCTTTTATGGCAGGACCTAAAACCATTATAGATTATATAAGATATAATATTAGGTCTCAGATTTTTGCTAAAAGTTTACCGATGCCTTATGTAGTTGGTAATTTAAAGCGATTAGAATTATTACGCACGCAACCTATTTTAAAAGACAATTTGTGGAAAAATGCGTTGGCTTTACAAAAAGGTTTAAGAGAGCGCGGATTTGATATCGGTAAAACAGATTCAGTAGTAACGCCTGTCTATATGAAAGGTGGAGTAGAAGAAGCTACGCTCATGGTAATGGATTTAAGAGAAAACTATAAAATATTTTGTTCGATTGTAGTGTATCCTGTTATTCCCAAAGGGCATATCATTTATAGATTAATTCCTACGGCAGAACATACACAAGAGGAAATAGATTTAACCCTAAAGGCATTTAGTGAAACAAAAGCTAAGTTAGATGCTGGGGCTTATAAGTCGGAGGAGATACCAGATATGGCTAATAAATAAAATTAGAGTAAGTCTAATTGATTTTGCTCTTTTTTTAATACCTCAATGCTTACATTTAATTCAAAGCCGATTAATAAAATAAGCGCATTTAAGTATACCAAGGTCATTACAACTAATACGGTTCCAATAGAGCCGTAAATTTTACTATAACTACTAAAGTTGTTCACCCAGTAGGAAAAGCCAAGGGTAGTTAGTAACATTAATAAGGTAGACAACAAAGCGCCAGGTGAAGCCAGTGGCCATTTTTCTTTAATAAGTGGTGCGTACTTATAGATAAAGGCATTTCCGAAAAATAATAAAAGAATAATAACAAACCATCTTACCGAGTTCCAATAGGGTACAATGGTTTTACGTTTAATATCAAAAACTTCTCTTAATAAAGTGGTCAATTGGTCTTGCCCAATTAATACAAGTAAGCTCGCAAATACCAATAAAATTAAAATAATGGTTAGGCGTATGGCCCTCATTCTTTGGTGCAAGAAAAAAGGTTTGTTTTGCATGATGGATTTATCAAAGCTCCTGATAATTCCTGTCATGGCATTAGAAGCATAAAACAACAATAATAAAAATCCAAAAGAAAAAATACCTACGTGCTGACTTAATAAATCGTTGATGATATCAATAATAAATTTGTAAGTACTAGAATTAGGGGCAATATCTTTAAAAACGGAAAGGATTTGCTTTTTTACCTTAAAGGTTTTAGGAAAGTAGGGGATGATGGAAAATAAAAAAAGAAAACCAGCGGGCAACGCCATGATTAAGTTAAAGGAAATGGCAGAGGCTCGATCATAAAGACCTAATGTATTTAATTGTCTAAATACAAATCTTATTACCTGATATAAATTTACATGCTGGAAACCAGGAATATAAATTGCCTTTGCTTTTTGTTTCAAAAACAAATATAATGGGTTCAATAATTTTACGCCTATGTTTAAAATTTTATTCAAATTATAAAATTATTATTTTTCTTTTAGTTTATTAGCCTGGTATTCATCTAGTTTATGTTGATACTCCTTTGCAAATTTACTATGTTCTTCATAAGTAGCACTAAAATGATGGTAGCCGCTAAAGTCGGCTTTGGCTACAAAGTAAATGTAATTAGTATTAGGTGCATTTAATACTAGATCAATTGTCTTAGGTGCCGGGGTACAAATGGGGCCTGGCGGAAGTCCTGCTTTCTTATAAGTGTTATAAGGAGAAGGATTGGTTAAATACTTTTCATATATTCTAGTGAGTGTAAAGTCCTGCATGGCATATTTAATAGTAGGGCAGGCTTGTAGGGGCATTTTTTTCTTAAGTCTATTTTGGTACACGCTTGCAATAATACTTTTATCGGTATCGAAGTTGGTTTCTTCCTCAACGATAGAAGCTAAGGTATATACTTCGTTCTTGGTAAGTCCAATGGCGGCTGCTTTTTCAATTCTATTATTTTTGCTCCAAAAAAGATTTTCCTCGCTTTTCATTTTTTGTAACAACTTATTCATGGGTGTTGACCAATAAAATTCGTAGGTATTGGGAAGGAACAAGGTAAATACTTGTGTGGTATCTGTATCGAAAGGTCTAAGGGAATCGTTGCTGGTTAAATATCGCATAGATTCAGTACTGTCTATAGCGAATGTATTTGCTATTAATTTTGCTAAATCAGCCTTTGTTCTAACTTTATTTAAAATAAACTTAACGGTGGCTTGCTTATTGTTTCTAAGCATTCTAATGAGATTCAATAAACTAGTATTTTTTTGAATTAAAAATTTACCTGGTTTAATTTTTTCTTCCACATTAAATAATTTTGCTAAAAGCAAAAAACTAGGTTTATCCCTAATTATTTTTTTGGCACTCAAGGTATCCGCTAAAGCCGAAAGCCCTTCTTTAGTATACTCAAAGCTTGCTTTCTCTGTAGTAAAATGGGTGGCTTTAATAAACACAGTATAGGAAGTGTAAATGACGCCAACTAGTAAAGCCAACAAGATCCATTTTTTCATGACAAAGGTTTACTTTTTACAATTTATGCAGAATCAATAATACAATAAAAATCCCTCTCGATTGCGCGAGAGGGATAAAATATTTTATAGTTAATTCGTTAAAGTTAATGTGTACATTAACTTTAACAATTTGTTCTTATTTTTTTGCGTCTGCAGGAGCAGTTGCGGGTGCTGTAGCAGGTGCAGTTGCAGGTGCAGCTTGTTGCGCTGGAGCAGTGGTTGCAGGAGCCGTAATAGAGGTGTTTACTTTATTTAATAAACCTTTATCACTTGAAGATCCACCAGACTTTAAGAATATAGTAGATGTCATCGCTAAAAGCGCAATTACACCAGCGAATATCCAAGTGCCTTTTTCAAGCACATCTGTAGTTTGCTTAACGCCCATGAAATTATTAGAAAGGCCGCCTACATTCGCATTTAAACCACCACCCTTAGGATTTTGGATTAAAACCATAAAACCTAGGCCTAAACAAGCCACGATAATCAATATTAAGTAAAGTGTAATCATTTCTTTTGTTTTAATTGTTCTATTCTAGACGCAAAATAAACGGATTTTTCAGGAAAAATAAAACTTAATTTAGAATAGACGTCGATGGCTTTACGCTTATTGCCCTGTTTTAGCCATATTTCGGCCATGGCTTCAGTGATAACATCGGCCGTGGTATTGGCTTTTTCAGCTATAGCGGCTATTTCCTTCTCATTTTCCTCAGCCATTTCCTCAATGATGGGTAGGCCATCTTTTTGCTTCAAAACCTTTAACCAAGCTGTAAAACTTCTTAATTGTTGGGTGAATTTGTCCTGAGGCACTTTAGAAAGGTCAAGTTGGATGCCCTGGGCGGCAAAATAGTCGGTTTGTAAAGGAGTGGTCATTTCTGCCTCAAAAGCTAATTCTTGCTTTTCAATAGGCTCTTTAAATTGAGCCAATTGTTCAGAAATTAGGTTGGTCACTTTAAGATCAAGGGGAGAGGCAATAATATCTTCTTCTTCATTTTGCATAATTTGATGCAGCTGTAAAGCAGAAGGAAAATAAGAAGTACTCCTCTGTAATTGCTCTTGTAATAAAGGAGAGCCTACTAATTCATATTTTTTAGCCAATAAAAATTGTAAGCTAGCACTATAGGGATGTGCTTTCACCCAATTTTCTAAAGCAACTGTTTCAATAGCTTCTAATGTGCTATGCCCAGTCCATTGAGACAATATTTTATTATGAAGTGTTGAAGTCATTCTTACCAGTTTGAAAAAATTTGGTTAAATATATCGTCTGTAATATTTCGAACAATATCGTCCATTAATTGTCCTTCGGCTTGGTTTAAAGTTAGGGTAGCAGAAAAATCAAAATTACGTGAAACATCAAATTCTTGTTCTTTATTTTCTAATGTCTTTTTTAATACAACATGCACGGTAACAGTTAGTCGATTGGTGCTTGCTTGTTGCGCACTTACACCTACTGTTTGAGAAGGATCATAGTTGGTGATAGTGGCAAATATTTGATAGTGAGCATCATCGTTATTGGTTCTAGTGAGTTTGGTTTGCCCAATAATTTTTTGTTGTAATTTATCTGTTAATAAGGGAGCTAGTTGCGGATTCACATACCTAGCTTTATTTTCAATGAAACCAATTTTAACTGTTTTGATATTATCTGGAATAACAGCATCTCTAAAACTATAGATACCACAGCCGCTTAATAGCGTAGTGGAGAGTATAAGAACTAAAACAGTATTTAAAAATGACTGTTTACATAATGCTATAAAATATTTATTCTTCAATGTTGTATTCTTTAATTTTTCGATATAAGGTTCTCTCACTAATGCCTAAGTCGGTAGAAGCGTCTTTTCGGCGGCCCCTATGTTTCTTAAGCGCCTTTAAAATTAGTTCTTTTTCTTTATCCATGATATTCAATGATTCATCCACTTCATAATGGCTATTGGTATCATTGTCTATAATAATAGGTTGAGGATGGTTTAAATGAACTGTCGGTTGAATTGATGGGCTAGAAGAATGAGAAGTGGGAGAAGGCATGATATCTTCTTTCAATTCATTGATCAAAGACTCTTTATTAAAATTGGCAGTTTGCCCTGCAATAGAAGGATTTTGTAATATTTCGAGAAACATTTTCTTTAATTCATTCACGTCCTTTTTCATATCAAAGAAAAGCTTGTATAAAATTTCTCTTTCATTCGCAAATTCACCAACAGGTGTATTACCTGTGACCATGGGCATATTGTGAATATTATGCTGAGGTAAAAATCCGGCTAAAGTATCTCCGTTAATATTATCCGACTTACGTAATACCGAAATTTGTTCTGCAATATTTTTTAATTCTCTCACATTTCCTGGCCAACTATATTTAGTAAGTAGTTCTCTTGCTTCTTCATCTAAGAAAATAGGCTTTGTTTTATATTTCTCTGCAAAGTCTACCACAAATTTTCTAAACAATAAAGGAATATCTTCTTTGCGATCTCTTAAAGAAGGCACTCTAATGGGTACGGTGTTTAATCTATAATATAAATCTTCTCTAAATTTTCCTTTTTGGGTATATTCTAAAAGTTCTCTATTCGTTGCAGCAATCACTCTTACATCAGACTTCTGCACTTTTGAAGAACCTACTCTTATAAACTCACCTGTTTCTAATACGCGTAATAAACGAGCTTGCGTGCCCAAGGGTAGTTCTCCAATCTCATCTAAGAAAATGGTACCACCACTTACTGTTTCGAAATAACCTTTTCTACTATCTACAGCACCAGTGAAAGATCCTTTTTCATGTCCGAATAATTCAGAGTCAATAGTGCCTTCGGGAATCGCACCGCAGTTCACTGCAATAAAGGGGTTGTGTTTGCGCGCCGATAAACTATGAATAATTTGAGAGAATACTTCTTTACCCACGCCACTTTCACCTACAATTAAAACAGTTAAATCGGTGGCAGCTACTTGTTCTGCCGTATTTAAAGCATGATTGAGTGCGGGTGTATTACCTATAATACTAAATCTATTTTTTAAAGCTTGTAAGTCCATGATCTTTATTTTATAGCACCTATTAAAGTGCCTTTTGTATAATTTGTAATAACAATATTTACATAATCTCCTTTTTGTAAATTATTTGTTTGTCCTGCAGTAGCTTTTGGAAACACCACTACTTTGTTTTGACTGGTTCTGCCCATCCATTCTTGATTGCTTTTTTTACTATCACCTTCGATAAGTACTTCGTAGCTTTTTCCTACTTCTTTTTTATTGCTCTCGTTGGAAAGATGCCATTGAACATCCACAATTTCTTGTAACCTTCTTTTCTTTACTTCTAAAGGTACATCGTCCTCGTATCTTTTTTCAGCAAGTGTGCCTGGACGCTCCGAATAAAAATACATATAGCAGTAATCGTATTGTGCCAATTGCATTATACTCATGGTATCCTGATGATCTTCTTCGGTTTCAGTGCAAAAACCTGCAATGATATCTGCAGAGATACTACATTCAGGCATGAGTTCTTTAATACGCGCCACTTTTGAAAGATACCATTCACGTGTATATGTTCTATTCATTAATTGTAAAACACGTGTGCTGCCGCTTTGTACAGGTAAGTGAATGTATTTGCAAATGTTTGCATATTTAGCCATCGTAAATAAAACCTCGTCAGTAATATCTTTAGGATGAGAAGTGCTAAAACGAACTCTTAGAGATGGATGTATTAATGCAACGCTTTCTAAAAGTTGTGCAAAAGTAACTTGTGCATTTGTTTCTGGGTTATTCCAATAATAACTATCTACATTTTGGCCCAGTAAAGTTACTTCCTTGTACCCTTTTTCAAATAGGTCTTTACATTCAGCTACTATTGAAAATGCATCTCTACTTCTCTCACGTCCTCTTGTAAAAGGTACCACACAAAAGCTGCACATATTATTACAGCCACGCATAATAGACACAAAACCACTAATGCCGTTGCTATCTAATCTAACGGGCGAAATATCCGCATAGGTCTCGTCACGACTTAATAATACATTCACTGCTTTCTGTCCAGTACCCGCTTCTAAAATTAAATCGGGTAGGGTTCTATAAGCATCCGGACCAACAACAAGATCAACTAGTTTTTCTTCTTCTAATAATTTTGATTTTAATCTTTCGGCCATACATCCTAAAATACCCACCAGCATGCCTGGTTTTTGTTGTTTATATTTTCTAAATTCAGTTAATCTTTTACGAACAGTGAGTTCCGCTTTTTCTCTAATGGAACAAGTATTGATTAATATTAAATCGGCTTTTTCTAAATTTCGGGTACTTCCATATCCATTTTTTTCTAAAATAGAAGCAACTACTTCACTGTCGGCAAAGTTCATAGCACATCCATAGCTTTCTATGAGGAAAAATTTTGAAAAGGGTTCTTTCTTATTAGTAGATACATAGGCTTCCCCTTGTCTCAATTCATCATGTTCTTTGGGCGCCGTTGTAAATAATTCCATTCATTTAGGTTTGAAACGCAAATTTAGTTAAAAAAGTAGAATGTGTCAAGTTGTCAGCCATAAGTTCTAATTATTTGATAATGAAACCCTTACTTAGCTTAGAGGCAATATGTGTTAATAATTTATATATAATTAGAAATCAATGATTTATCAAAGGCTTCCTATATTTGAAAAAATATTGCGCTTCATGCGAAAAAGTCTGTTTATTATATTACTCGTTTTCGTGGGGGATACTGCTTTTGCTCAAAATATTGCGGTGACTAAATTACGCTCTGAGACTTCGAGAAGTATAAGAAAGGATCTAGATACAAGTTATTTTAATTGGAAGCAGGGAGGCTTGTACAATTTTAATTTATCCCAAAGTTCATTGAGTAACTGGGCGGCAGGAGGTGATAATTTTAATATGGCTATAAATAGTTATTTCAATTATTATGCTTATTTCCAAAAACCGCGTCAAAGCTGGGATAATAATTTAGATGTCAATTTAGGGTTTGTACAATCAACAAGTTTAGGAGGCAGAAAAAATGATGATAGAATTGATGTATTGAGCAAATATGGTTATCGAATAGATACTACAGGTATGTGGTATTTGTCTGGATTATTTAATTTCCGTTCTCAGTTATTTGATGGATATAGTTTTAGTGGAACTACTTCTAACTTTACTTCTTCATTCTTGTCACCAGCCTATATTATTTTATCAGCGGGATTGGATTACAAACCAAACAATATTTTTTCTGTTTTCTTTTCACCCTTAACTTCTAGAACAACCTTGTTGCTAAATACAAAGCTTTCTAATAAAGGTAGTTATGGTGTTCCAGTAGGCACTAAAATTTATAGGGAAACGGGTTTGTTTGTAACCGTAAATTATAACAATACAATTGCGCCTAATATAACTTATAAGGGACGTGCCGATTTCTTCTCCAACTATTATGAAAAACCGGAAAATATTAATTTGTACATGACCAACATGTTTTCTTTTAAAATTAATAAATTCTTTTCTGCTACGTATAGTTTGGATTTGATTTATGATGACAAAATCAAAATATTTGGTCCATTGAAAAAATCTCCAGGACTACAATTGAAGAGTATTATAGGAATAGGGTACTTTAAAAATTTACAAGTAAAAAAGACCATTCTAAAGCCTAAAATATAAACTCCTAAAGTTTATTTTGTAATGGCTTTAAGCGTATGCTTAATTTTATTGGCTTTATGCGTAAGATCCTGATAGTCTTTGCTAATAATAGTTACATGACCCATTTTGCGACCAGGCTTGGTTTGTTTCTTGCCATAAATATGTACAAATACATTGTCCATTTTTAATACCTCTGCTAATCCTTCATAATATACTTCTCCTGAGCATCCTTCACTGCCAATAATATTTACAATAGCAGAAGGTAAGATAGCATCGGGGTTGCCTAAAGGGTAATCCAATAAAATTCTTAACAACATATCATATTGGCTACTATAATTTGCTTCAATAGTATGGTGCCCGCTATTATGTACTCTTGGAGCAGTTTCGTTTACCCAAACATCTCCAGTAGTATCTATAAATAATTCAATAGCAAATAGCCCAGGGCTTCGCAAGCCTTGTACTACTTTTCTAGCAATAGCTTGGGCTTTCCATAAAACTTTTTCTTCCAATTTCGCAGGACTTAATTGGTAGTCAAGTAAATTATAAATCGGATCAAAAATCATTTCAGCAGGAGGGTAAATAATTGTTTCACCCTTGGCGTTCATTCCTACAATGAGTGCAATTTCGGTTGCAATTTTTATTTTTTGTTCTAAAACGGATGGGACATTAAATCCTAATTCAATATCTTTTTCCGTATTTAATATTTGTACGCCTTTACCATCATAACCACCTTCGGCCATTTTATGAACAGCAGGGAACAATGATAGGTGGCTTAATAAATCTGATTGATGTTGAGTGATTACAAAAGAGGAACTAGGAATTTCATTGTCTTTATAAAACTGCTTTTGTAAAATTTTATTTTTGATAGTACGAATGGCGCTTGGTGTTGGATACACTTTTACGCCCTCACTTTCTAATTTTTCTAGCGCATCTACATTTACCGCTTCAATTTCAATGGTAATAGCGTCTAGTCCTTTTCCAAAATTATAAACAGCGTCAAAATCTTGAATATTGCCTAAAGTAAAATGGTGGCATAAATGGGCGGCAGGACATTGTGCATCATTTTCTAGCACATAAGTAGTTGCATCATAGTTTGCTGCAGCTTGCAGTAGCATGCGTCCTAATTGACCACCTCCTAAAATGCCTAATTTCATTTAATTACTTTTGGCAAAGATAAGGTTCTTAGACAAGTTTTCATTTTGCATAGCGCCTAAAAGAAGGTAAATTTGTGAACCTTAAACAAAGGAATTATGTCAATATTGCCCATCATAACGGTGAAAGACCTCGAAAAGTCCTATGGAGATTTTAAAGCAGTAAAGGGAATTAGTTTTGAAGTAATGGAAGGGGAAATTTTTGGATTACTAGGGCCAAATGGTGCAGGGAAATCTACCACCCTTGAAATTATTGAAACCTTAAGAGAAAAAACAAGTGGAACGGTTATGGTGAATGGATTTGACTTAGATAAGTCGCCAGAGTCCATTAAAAAAATGATAGGCGTGCAATTACAAACTGCAGGCTTTTATCCCAATTTAAACTTAACAGAGCTAATTCATTTATTTGTAGGCTTATATCAAAACGAGATGGATGCTACGGCTCTTTTACAAAAAGTGAATTTAGTAGATAAGGCAAAATCGAAATTTAAAGAATTAAGTGGTGGACAAAAGCAACGCTTTTCTATTGCTACTACTTTAATTAACAAGCCTAAAATTATTTTCTTAGATGAACCTACTACTGGTTTGGATCCACAAGCAAGAAGAAATTTATGGGATTTAATTAAAGAAATAAGAGCGAATGGCACTACAGTTATTATTACAACCCACTATATGGATGAAGCAGAGGTTTTATGTGATAGAGTGGCCATCATTGATAGTGGTAAAATTATTGCCATCAATACTCCCAATCATTTGATAGATGAATTAGTGGAAACAGGGTTTGAAAAAGTGAAAGAGGTTAAAAAAGCTAATTTAGAAGACGTCTTTATTCATTTAACAGGTAAGGCACTAAGAGAAGAGTAATAAAATATGCATAAGGACAACATAAAAATGTCTTTGACAAAAGTAGAAGTTGAAAATATATTTATAAATTACAAATAATAAAAAATAACAAAATGGAAGATGTACGTTATCCTATTGGCAAAGTGGAATATTTGCCCTTTACAGAAGCCAATAAAAAATTATGGATTAATGAAATTAAAATAGCGCCCGCTAATTTAGAGCTTGCTGTTCAACATTTAGATAAAGCACAATTAGAAACACCTTATAGAGAAGAGGGTTGGACTATACAGCAAGTCATGCACCATATGGCCGATAGTCATATGAATGCATTTATTCGTTTTAAAATGGCTTTAACAGAAGAAGTGCCGGCTATAAAAGCTTACGATGAAAAAGCATTCGCCAATACAGCAGATTCTTTACTTACACCCATTAATTATTCAACTACTATTTTGCATGCTCTACATGCTCGTTGGGTAATGTTATTGGAGTCAATGACAGATGAGCAATTTCAAAGAAAATTATTTCATCCGGTTCGCAATGCAGAGGTTTCTTTGTGGGAAATGCTTGCTATTTATTCTTGGCATGGTAAACATCATTTAGGGCATATTACTAATTTATGCAAGCAAAAAGGTTGGTAGTGCGTTACTAAGTAATGTTGGATAAGTAATGTTGAAGTTGTACTACTATTATTATATTAGTACAGTTATTGACCTTAGTTTTTAAATAAACTTCTGTCTACTTCAGCTACTAAATATACACTTCCAATGACCAGAATTAAATCATTCTTTGCTGATGCATCGCAGGCAGCTTGAATGGCTAGGTTTACATCTGCATATATTTCACCTTTTAATCCTAGTGCATTTCCTTTTTCTGCAAGTGTAGTAGCAGAAAGTGCTCTTGGCAAATGGGACTGCGTATAATAGTAAATTGCTTTTTTAGGTAGTAAGACCAGCACTGCATCTACATCTTTATCTTTAACCATTCCTGTTACAATATGCAATTGATTATATTTGGTAGTAGCAATTTGATCTAATAATGCCTTTATGCCATGTTCATTATGCGCAACATCCAAAACGATACGGGGAGCAGTTTGAATACATTCCCAACGCCCCATGAAACCAGTAGAAGCTTTAATGGATAAGAGGGCTTCTTGAATGTTCTTATCAGTAAGCTTCCAACCCATATTAGCCAATAGTTGTGCCGCTACTAAAACTCCTTTTAAATTTTTTGCTTGATATTTACCAGGCAGGTCGCAAGTAATACTAAAGTTGGGATTGAATAAAGGGGCATTGACTAAGTGAACCAATGGTTGATTAAATGCAAAGCTTGCCGTATCCCAATTATTGTCGAATGCAGTTAGCGTGATAAAATCTTCGCTAAAATAGATGGGTGCATTTTCCAAAGCCGATTTGTTTAAAAATACCTGTTTGGTAGCAGGTATGCTTTCACTTATAACAATGGGGGTATCTTTTTTAATTATGCCCGCTTTTTCTGTTGCAATTTCTTCCAGGGTGTTTCCTAGTAAGGCCATATGATCCCAACCAATATTGGTAATTATACTTAAGATAGGATGTATAACATTGGTACTATCTAATCTTCCGCCTAATCCTGTTTCAATAATGGCAATATCGCAATTTTCAGAAGCAAAATAATCAAAGGCCATTCCCACCGTAATTTCAAAAAAAGAGGGTTCAATTTTTTCAATGAGGGGTTTCACTTTATCGGTGAAGGAAGTAACGAAATCTTTAGTGCACATTTCGCCATTTATTTTTATGCGCTCTCTAAAATCATATAAATGTGGGGAAGTATATAATCCAGTTTTATAGCCAGCTTTTTGAAAGATAGCTGCAAGCATATGACTAGTAGAACCTTTTCCATTGGTGCCAGCAACATGAATCGTTTTTATTTTTTTTTCAGGGTTGCCTAAAAATTCGCAAATTAATTGCGTATTGTGTAAATCATTTTTAATGGCAGCTGCTCCAATGCGACTAAACATGGGAAGACGACTATATAAATAGTCAATAGTATTTTGATAAGCATTCAAAGCAGTGGAATTAATTATTGATTTTCGAACTTAAACTTTACGGTAACATTTGAAACATGATCTGCGCTATTGAAACTAATCTTAGTTAAGTATTCTACAATGGCTCTTTTGTACTTACTATCATTTGAGCTTGATCCTTTTACAATTTGAACAAAGCGACCTACACCAGTAGGGCTTACCTCAATTTCTGCATAAATAGTAGCAGGTTCCACATCGCCATTAAATGAATAGGCTTTAGTGACTCTTCTATCTCCTTTTGTTACAAAAGGGCCGCCACTGCCTTCGTAATTTTTGCCATTAACAGTTCCATTAGCAACGCCTTGGTCGCCTTTGCCACCGGCAATACCTTGGTCTTTTACATTATTATAACTGTCTTGATTATTGCCACCTTTGCCATTGCCACCTGCATATTTCCCCATTAAGGCTTTTGGTTTGGGAGCAGGAGGTAAGGGGATATTTTTACTATTCTTTTTAGCTTTCGAAGAGCTAATAGCTTCATCGTTTGGATTGTTGCCACTTGCATTTATTTTAATGGCTTTATTAATAGCAGTAGCTTTTACTCTTTTGCTGGCGCCTACTTCAGGTGCCGGTGCTTCTTTACTTAGTGGGGCTATTTCTCCTTGACCTGTGGTACTATTGCCTAAATTAACTTCCATATAAGAAGTAGCGGGAGGAATAACAGTAGGAGTAGGTTGTTGCCAATGCATTATAATAAATAAGCAAGACAAGGCAACACATATTAATAAGGTGTAGACACCTGCTTTAATATTTTTTTCTTGTTCGAAGCTTAATTGCATATTATAAAATTAATGCAAAAATACATTATAACCCAACTACCTTTTGTTTGGAGGGCCAAGTGTTAATAACAATGCCAGAAATAATGATAAGGCCACTGATAGCTTGAAAAATATTGAATTGTTCGTTGAGTATAAGCACTGCTTCTAAGGAGCTCAATAAGGGAATCAATGTGCCAAATAAAGAAGTTTTGCCTGCGCCTAATTTATGAATGGCGCTATTCCATAAAAAATAAGCAATAGTGGAGTTGCCAATGCCTACATATAAAATAATCCAAAATAAATGGCTATTAAAATGAATTGGTTGGATATAGTTCATTTCATAAATAGAAAAGGGCATTAAGATAATGGCTCCAATTGCAAATAGGTATAATAAAAAACTATTATTAGAAATGCCAATGGGTTTTTTTCGAACAAATACGTTGTAAGTGCCAAAGCATATTCCAGCAATCACCATCCACATATCTCCTGCAGAAAATCGAAAATGTAAAATATTATTGATATCGCCTTTGCTTATAAGAAGTACAATTCCCATAAAACCAACCGTAATCCCAGAAATGTTTTTCCAATGTAATTTTTCATTTACAATGACAGCTGCAAGTAAAGTGGCTACTATAGGATGTATAACAGACCCTATCAATGACATATTGATGGCAGAAGTATAATGCCCTGCTGTATATATGAGTGTATTATAAATGGAGAAACCTACAAGACCCATCCAGAAAAAGTAAGAAAAATTTTGTTTGAAAATAGGCCACTCTTTCATAAAGTTTTTATATGCAAATGGCAAAATACAAACTGTAGCAACAGACCATCTAAAAAAAGCAAGACTTATGGGGCCAATTAAATGTATCGCGTATCTAGAAACAATAAAATTACCAGACCATATAATGCAGGCTAGTATGGCTAATACTGCGCCTATTTGATGTTCTTTGTTATAATGTCTTTTATTCAATTTATATTTTTCAATGATGTGCAAAATTCTCAACAAAGTCGCCTTTAATTCTTTCGATAGGAGGGTTGTAGTAACCAAATTTTAAGTTGGGGAATTCTTCTTGGATTAAATCCATCATTTGTTTAACCCCCATTATTTCGCCCACTTCGGTAACACCAATTTTGCCTAAATACCAGTCGGGATCAATATTAAAATTGCGCCATTGAATCATTTTTAAATCGGTGTCTCGAATTAATTTTCTAAGTGCTTCGTATTCTTCTACACAATCAGTCATACCTGGGAATACAAAATAATTAATGCTTGTCCATTTACCAGCTGCTGACATTACTTTTAAACTTTCAACAATGTCATTAAAAGTATAATTGTTGGGTCGGTAATAAGCGTTGTATATTTTTTCACGTGCCGAATTGGTACTTACTCTTAAACTATCTAATCCGGCTTCTGCTAAAATTTTGACAGCTTTTGGGTCGGAGCCGTTAGAATTAATATTGATACTTCCTTTGGAAGTGTGTTTTCTTATTTCAATAATCGCTTCTTTAATGGTTTCCCACATTAATAAAGGTTCACCTTCGCAACCTTGGCCAAAACTTACAATAGGGAATGGGGCTGTCATTAAATGCGGCACAGTATATTCTACTACTTCTGCTGCAGTGGGTTTAAAAACAAGTCTTTCTTGATTAGAAATAATTTCTTCTTCAAGAGGTTGGAAAGAAATACAACCTATGCAATTGGCATTACAAGCGGGTGAAATAGGAATTGGGCATTCCCATCTACCCATCGCAAAATTTCTTGCTGCTGGACAATGATAGGTCATGCAACAATTTTCCATTAAATGTTTAACCAATCTATTTTGACTATAGGTAGCTAATAATTTACTAGTACCTGCTTCAATTATTTTTTGATCATATCCTTCACAATCTTGTCTAATATCTTTTTCAATTCTTACAGCGGGCACATAGTTTTTACCATCCTGCCAACCCACAGCGGTATAACAAAACAATGGTAAAGTGGGGGCATTGGGCAAGGTTTCATAAGCAGCTACATATAAACCAGTATGCGCAGGAGGTATAAATGCTGCCACTGCCCAACCTTTTTCACAAATGCGCATCTCACCTGTTTCTACATCAATGCCAATGCCTCTTCTTTCTGGTAATTCATATAAGCTACCACCATTGGGTAGTTCTATCCAATCTTCTAAGTCAATAGGATAGGCATCCCAACCAGCACGGCCTGCAACATAAAGACTCGTATCTTCAAATATTTGGCCTTTGCCATCTGAATATAAAATAAAAGGGGAAGACTGTAATGACATAGTATAAAGATATCAATTAAGATTGAGTTGTTCTTGAATTTGCAATTTGCGTTGCACAGAAGGCGTTAAATTCTTTGCAAATGTTGTCCGTAACAGGCTCGTTAATTTGTTTTTGAATAAGTTTATTGTCTTTGAAATCGATAGTAATAAGGTCGTCTTTAATTAATGCATTTTCAACGTATCCCCAAGGATAGTGTTTTTTGGGAAAAGTGTTTATGACAATGCCTGCTGGGTCAAAAGCAATTTCATAGGGAAATTTAACTTGCCTCTCAAAAAGGGCGCCAATTAAAAAAATACCAGATATGAGTAAGCCATTGGGCTGTAAAAACCATCCCCAAGAGGCCAATAATAAGCCTAATCTATAATAGGGAACGACCCCTTTTTTATTTTGGAAAACACAGAATACCCACCAACTTGTGAAAGAAGTCATGATGGCTACAATAAGCGCAGGCTTTGGGAATAGCCCCAAATAGATTGAATAACTAAATGCTACTATTGAAATAAATAACATGAATTGGCTAATACGGTCAATATTCTTAAAATCGGGGCTTTTGCAAACGATGATGTAGTCAAATTCACGCATAAAAAATGGGTTTCAATTAGGATAAATTTTGGTGCAATTTAAGCTCATTTGGTTAACTTTGCACTATGAAGAAAACACATATTGCATTATTGGTTCTAATAGCTGCAGCGATTGTTGTATTAATTAGCTATACCGGCGATTTAAGTAGTTATGAGACAATTGGTTCTGCCAAGCAAAAAGAAGGGAAGTTTGTTAATTTAATCGTCAAAATGGACAAGTCTGTTCCCGTTCAATATGACCCAGTCAAAGATCCTAATTTGTTACAATTTAATGTGCAAGATAGTGTGGGTGGCAAAATTAGTGTGGTGTATCACAATACCATGCCCACCGACATGGAAAAATCAGAAAGACTGGTGTTAAAAGGAAAAGTGCAAGGCGATCATTTTGAATGTTCTGCAATTGTTATGAAATGTCCTTCTAAATACAAGGATAATCCCAACGCTATGAAAAACCAACCGGTTACCATTAGCAATTAAAAAAAACAAATAGGTAAATGAATACTACAAAGTTTATTGACGAGCATTTATTCCCTGGTCAAATAGGATATTTTTTAACCATACTTTCTTTAGTCGCTTCTTTGGTGGCTACTTATTCTTTCGCAAAAGCATTTTTTTCAAAAGAGCTTGAAGTACAAACACATTGGGAAAAATTAGCCAAAATCGCATTCATCATTGAATCAGTGGCGGTAGTTTCATGTTTCGTCGTGCTATTTTATATTATCTCTAATCATTTGTTTGAGTACAAGTATGCTTACATGCATAGCGATAAGAATTTACCTTTTCAATATTTATTAAGTTGTTTTTGGGAAGGGCAGGAAGGAAGTTTTTTATTATGGAGTTTCTGGCATTGTGTGTTAGGCTTAGTAGTGCTTGCTACTAAAAAGAAATGGGGAGAATCTGTTTCGGGCGTTATGATGGTATTGAATTTTGTACAGTTTTGTTTAGCCACCATGATTGTAGGTTTATTTATTTTTGATATGAAAGTAGGGAGTAGTCCTTTTCTTTTATTAAGAGAAGAAATGAACTGGCCTATTTTAGCAAGACCAGATTATATACATCTTATAAAAGATGGTACGGGCTTAAATACTTTATTACAGAATTATTGGATGGTGATTCACCCACCCATTTTATTTTTAGGATTTGCTTCAACTACGATACCATTTGCTTTTGCGGTGGTAGGCTTAATTAATAAGAAACATGACTGGATGGATAAATGTATGCCATGGGCTACCTTCTCTGCAGGTATTTTGGGATTAGGTATTATGATGGGAGCTGCTTGGGCCTATGAGAGTTTAACATTTGGAGGTTATTGGGCATGGGATCCGGTAGAAAATGCTTCGCTTGTTCCTTGGCTAACTTTAGTTTCTGCCATACATGCCTGTATTATTTACAGAAAAACTGGATCTAGTTTAAAAGTGACGTATCTATTTTTTGGGATTAGTTTTTTATTAGTATTGTATTCTACCTTTTTAACAAGAAGTGGAATTTTAGGAGATACATCGGTACATGCATTTACAGACTTAGGAATGAATGCACAACTTTTAGGATTCTTATTAATTTTTGTAATACCTTATTTCGTTTTATTCTTTGTAAGGTTTAAGCATATGGCGGAACCGCTAAAAGAAGAAGCCATTGATAGTCGTGAATTTTGGATGTTAATAGGTTCGCTCATTTTATTTTTATCGGCAGTAGTGATTATTTCAATTACTTCTATCCCTGTATTTAATAAAATATTTGGCACTAAAATTGCACCGCCTGAAGATGCTGCATTTGCGCATAATCAAGTACAGGTTTTTGTGGCTATTATAATTGGGCTATTAACTGCATTTGGTCAATTTTTAAAATTCAAAGGAACCACTAAGGCTTTTTTGGTGCAGAAAATGAAAGCGCCTTTATTGGTTACAGTGGCTATCAGCATTGTCATATATGTATTTGTGGGGGTAGCCTATAAAGAAAAAGGTATTGGTTTTGAAGGAGCTATTTATGTCGCTTTGTTTGCATCAATTTATGCTATAGTTGCTAATATTTTCTTTTTTGGGACGATGCAAAAATGGAAATTAAAATCTGCAGGATCTTCCATTGGGCATATTGGATTTGGAATGGTATTATTAGGTATTTTAATTTCCTCTTCTAATAAAACTGTTTTGAGTTGGAATACAACGGGTATTAGTCCGCTTCGTGTGGAATCAAATAAAAGTCCTGCTGGAAACCCGAGAGAAAATATAACTTTATTTGAAGGCATTGCCACAGACATGGGAAAGTTCATGGTTACTTATGTGCGAGATACTTTTGATATTTTAGATAAAAGATTTTTTGAATTAAAGTTCAAAGAGAAAAAAACGGAAGCTGAGTTTTTTTTATATCCTGATGTGTTAAAGAATAACAAAGGAATGGAAGGATTCTCGGCTAATCCATCTTCAAAGCATTATTGGAACAAAGATATTTTCGTGTATGTAACTTCTTTCCAGGATAATTCTAAAGAAGATACTACTAGTTTTAAACCGCATCAAATTTCCATAGGGGATTCGATTTTTTATAGCAACGGATATATTAAATTAGAAAAAGTATTGGTGAATCCAAATGCTAATAGACCAGCTGGCAGCAATGAATTGGTATTGCAATTAGCAGTCACATCAAAAGAAGGATTAAAATATACAGCTAATCCTGGTATTTTATTACAAGGCATGACATTACAGGCTAATTTAGATACTGTCAAAGTGCAAAATTTAGTACTTAGTTTTAACAAAGTGGTTGATCAGCAAAAAGGAATATTGGAGATTGGAGTAAAAGAGTCTGCATCTTTAACAAACTTAATTACCTTAAAAGCCTATGAGTTTCCTTTCATTAATTTGCTGTGGTTGGGTGTAATTATTATGACTTTTGGCTTCGGAGTTGCTACTTGGAACAGGACTAATAAGTTAAAAGAAAAGTAAATTAAGCGAAAAGGTGAGTAGGGAAAGGTTACTTTTCATAATTTAGGGTATTAAAACTATAGATATCATACTTGATATCAAATAATATAGGTAAGTAAAGTTTTAAAATAGTATGAAAAAAGGGTTTGTATATATCATTGCTTTTTGTTTTGCTGGTTTTGCCAGTGTAAAGGGTAATGCACAAACCAACAATAATGATACTATCCGTGTGGAAGCATTTATCACACCCGAAGGAGATACCATCCCTCAATCCTGGTTGCCTACAGTAGAAGTAATCGCCAAACAAACTGCACTCTGGAAGAATTACTGGAGAAACTGGACAAGGCTTAAAAATGCAGTGTATGTTACGTATCCTTATGCCAAAACAGCCAGTAAATTAATTAATGAAGTAAATAGTCAATTGGCCAATGTGAGTGATGAAGGGCAAAGAAAAAAAATCATTAAGTCAAGAGAAAAGGAAATGAAAAGAGATTTTGGCGATAAAGTGACTAGTTTATCTGTATATCAAGGTAAAGTGCTGATGAAATTAATCAATAGAGAAACTGGAAATAATTGTTACGAAATTATTAAAGAATATAAAGGAGGCTTTAATGCTGGATTTTGGCAAACAGTAGCTTTCGTTTTTGGAAGCAGTTTAAAGCAGCAATACGACCCTAAAGGGGAGGACAAAGACATTGAAAAAATTGTCCTAGAATTACAAAAGCTCTACGGATATAAGGGTTAAGCATTGGGGTAGGTTTTTGGGGCAGGTTTTTGTATCTTTACCCCAATACTAACAACCATCATGAGCGAGGAAAAGAACTTAAATTTTATTGAAGAAATTATTTCCCAAGATTTGGCATCAGGAAAATATGCGCAAATTTTAACGAGATTCCCACCAGAGCCAAATGGCTATTTACATATTGGACATGCAAAAAGTATTTGTTTGAATTTTGGCCTGTCCTTACATTTTGGCGGAGGTACTAATTTAAGGTTTGATGATACGAATCCCACTACTGAAGAAACGGAATATGTAGAAAGTATAAAAGCCGATTTAAAATGGCTAGGTTTTAATTGGGTAAAAGAATGTTATGCTTCAGATTATTTTGATACATTATATGAATTTGCCGTTCAATTAATTGAGAAAGGATTAGCCTATGTAGATGATAGCAGTCCGGAAGAAATAGCCTTACAAAAAGGGACACCTACTGCAGCAGGAACAGGAAATGAATTTAGGAACAGAAGCATTGCAGAAAATTTGGAATTATTTACTAATATGAAAGAAGGTAAATATGCAGATGGTGCAAAAGTGTTAAGAGCTAAAATTGATTTAGCCAATCCTAATATGCTTTTGAGAGACCCAATTTTATATCGCATTAAAAAAGCGCATCATCACCGTACGGGCGATAAATGGTGTATCTATCCAATGTATGATTTTGCACATGGCCAAAGCGATGCTATTGAAAATATCACCCATTCCATTTGCACTTTGGAATTTATTCCTCATAGAGCATTGTATGACTGGGGCATTGAAAATTTAGGTATTTATCCATCCAAACAATATGAATTTTCTCGTTTAAATATTACCTATACTATTTTAAGTAAACGTAAGTTATTGCAACTGGTGCAAGAGCATCATGTTGATAGCTGGGATGACCCACGTATGCCTACCATAAGCGGTATGCGTCGAAGAGGCTATACCCCAGAAAGCATTAGAGACTTTTGCGAAAGAATTGGCGTTGCGAAAAGAGAAAATATTATTGATTTTAGTTTATTGGAATTTTGTGTAAGAGAACACTTGAATAAAATTGCACAAAGAAGAATGGTGGTAACAGATCCCATTAAATTAGTGATTACAAATTATGAGAAGGGTGAAGAAATATTGCATTCAGAAAATAATCCAGAAGATCCTGAAGGAGGAGTAAGAGCGGTTCCCTTTAGCAAAGAATTATGGATAGAAAGGGGCGATTTCATGGAAGAACCTACTAAAAAATATTTTAGACTTGGGCCTGGCTTAATGGTACGTTTAAAGAGTGCTTATATTGTAAAATGTGAAAGCTTTGAAAAAGATGCAGCGGGTGTTGTGCAAACAGTATATGTAACCTATGTACCTGAGAGTAAAAGCGGGTCTGATACTTCAGGCATACATGTAAAAGGAACATTGCATTGGGTAAGTGCTAAACATGCAGTGCCAGTGGTATTGAATGAATATGATCGTTTATTTAAAGTAGAAGATGTTGCTGGTGCAGAAGGAGATTTTAAGGATTATATTAATGAGCAATCTTTAACAAAAACCAATGCATGGGCCGAACCTGCTTTGTTAACGGATCCTTTAGAGTTGCGTTTTCAATTTATAAGAAAGGGGTATTTTTATCAGGATCAAACTAGCACAAAGAATTCGCTTGTATTTAATAGAACTGTGACGCTTAAAGATGCTTGGGCTAAAGAGCAAAAAAAATAACAAATACAATTCAATTGCATGTTAACGCTCGAAACCTTTACAAAAAATTGGGAGAAAAAATTTCCAGCGCATTCACTTAAAAAAGTACATTTCATTATTGCTGTAAGCGGAGGGGTAGATAGTATTGTATTAGCCTATCTTATGCATAAAGCGGGAGCAGATTGTAGTATTGCGCATGCTAATTTTCAATTAAGAGGAGCTGAAAGTACAAGAGATGAAAGTTTTGTAAAAGATTTTGCAGCAAAGTATACCATTCCATTGCATCTAAATAAATTTGAAACCGCAGCCTATGCCCAAACATATAAAATGGGTATACAGGAAGCGGCTAGAGAAATGAGGTATGCCTGGTTTAGTACCTTGTTGTCAACCAATACTTTGCCTAAAAAAGTATTAGTTACGGCGCATCATGCCGATGATCAAGTTGAAACTGTTTTTATGCAATTAGCCAGAGGTACCGGCTTGCATGGTTTAACGGGGATTCCTGAAACAAGAGACGATTCTTTATTACTCATTAGACCTTTACTCAATTTTTCTAAAGAGCAAATTTATCAATTCGCAAAAGATAACAGCTTAGATTTTGTAGAAGATAGTTCTAATAGCAAAGATGATTATACCCGTAATTTATTTCGACTTAAAATTATTCCGTTGATTCAGGAAGTGATTCCCAACATGACTCATAATGTACTTGATACTATTAATAGATTAAAAGAGTCAGAGGCCATTGTAGCAACTACTGTTGCAGACTTTTGGAAAAAGGGGCTTCGCATGCAAAAAGGAATTTTGACCATCCCTATAGGTCATTGGAAAAAAGTGCATAATAATTTTACCTATACTTGGGGTCTTATTAAAGCCTATGGGTTTAAGCCGCAACAAATAGCAGAAGTACATAAATTATTAATAGCAAGTAATGGGGCATATATCGCTACCCCCACGCATCGGTTTATAAAGTATAATGATTCGATACAAATTATTTCTAATGCATCCGAAAAAGAACATATTGTAATTCATGTAGCAGAAGGAGATTTACAAATAAATAGTGGAAAATTGCATTTTGAAATGAAAGAAGTTGCTTCGATGGGTGAGATTCAAAAAGAAGCAAACTATGCCTATATAGATGCAGATAAAATTGAGTGGCCTTTGTTATTTAGAACCTGGCAGCCAACAGATTATTTTTATCCATTAGGATTACGTAAAAAGAAAAAACTGAATCACTTTTTAGGGGGATTAAAATTAAGTCCTGCTGCAAAGCAAAAAGTTGCCGTTATAGCCATGGGGGATAAGTTAGTTTGGGTAGTAGGTCATAGATTAGACGACCGATTTAAAATAACAGCTAATACCCAATCTGTGCTAGTGATTACCGCATTAGATAAATCCTAATTTGCTCTACAAAGGAGCTAACCACATTAAAGTTTCCAATAAAATAGCTAGTAATAATTAAAAATACTACGCCATAAAGCGATCCCCATAAATGGGCGCTATGGTTAATGCCACTTTGCCCATTTTTAGATAGATAAGCAGTTAGTCCTAGATAAATAGGCCCGAAAATAAAACCCGGAATAATAGGAGGAATAATAAAAAATCCTATTTGCATAGTAGGTTGTAAAAAAATACCCACAAATACAATTGCGGAAACCGCGCCAGAAGCTCCTAAGCTGCGATAATTATATTGTTTAAAATGATTGAGGTAAGTAGGAATTAAACAAATAAGCAAAGAGGAAACGTATAATATAATATACATTGAACCGCCAGATCTGCCGAATATCATGGTGAAATATTGTTCAATATAATCACCAAACATATAAAAGGAAAACATATTAAAGGCAAGGTGCATAAAATCTGCATGAATAAATCCGGAGGTGAAAAATCGGTACCATTCATTATGATGATGAACTGTATAAGGGTGAAATATTAGTTTTTCCATAAGCGCATCATTGTACATGGCAGCGATTGAAATAGCGACAGTAATAATAGTGATGTATAAAGTGATGCTCATAAAAAAATAATATTATTGATGATGGTACTTTTCATTGGCCAAGATACTACAAGCTCGGTAAACCTGTTCTGTTAAAATTAAACGAACAAGCATATGAGGAAATACAAGTTCAGATAAAGACCAACTAAATTGTGCTCGTTTTTTTATTTCCTCATCCACTCCATAAGCACCACCAATTAAAAACACTATGCGTTGCGCGCTTTGGTTGGCTTTTTGTTGAATTAGTTTAGCTAGTCCAGGGGAGCTTAACATTTTGCCAGTTTCCTCCAAAAGTATAAGTACATCGGTGGGTTGTATTGTTTTAAGAATACTTACTGCTTCTGCTTTTTTAATTAATACCGGTTCAGTGACTTTGGCTGGGGCTATTAATTGCCAATCAACAGGGTAGTAATGGCTAATTCTTTGGGTAAAGATAAGAACCCCCTCCTTGATATAGGGTTCATGTGGTTTGCCAACAGATATAAATAATAGTTTCAATGTGTTATTTTATGTTACAATTTAATCGATTTGTACATCTTTTAATAATTAGCTAACTATAATAATTAAACAAGTTATAGGTTAAATAGTTTAGGACTTTATTAAAGGAACATTAAATAAAGAAAATCATATTAAAAATAAATATAAATTATTGATAATCAATTACTTTTTATCAAAAAATTATCACATTTCTAGCTATAAATATAGATTATACCTTTATTTTCGTGCACAAATTATACCAAATGCAAAAGCTTTCCCCCCAAAGCCTATTTACGCTATTTTTCTTTTTCTTTGCCACTCCATTATTTAGCCAAGGTAATCTTGCGAATACACCATCCAATGTAGAAGTAGTAGCGCAAGAAATGATTGGCGTACTAAACTGTACTTATTCTAAAATAACGTCGGCCAATGGTCAAAATGATTTTGCACTTCAAATTGTGTTTAAGAATCAAAAATATATTTATAAGCAAGAGTCTGATACCATTAACATTACAAATAAGGTCAATCTTGCTTTATTGATCAAAGATTTAAAAGCAGGGGTTGCAGTAATTGATGAGGATCAAAAGAGCATTACTTGGAATAGTGGTTTTTATATATTTTCCAAAGACAATATCAATATGGATAACAAAATGCTTACGTTTTGGAACAAGGATCAAAATATAAGTGCAAGCATTAACAAGTACTTTGCCAAACAATTAATTGAATGGTTAGAAGCCCTTCCTTTCGAGAAGGGATAATAACTCTAATTTTATCGTTTCTGATGATAATTTTAATTAAATTTATGAGTATCTCTTAATCATAAATGAATGCGCTATTTCGTATATAAATTTATTTTAATACTTATTATCGTTACGAAATCCATTTCGGGGTTTAGTCAAGATTTCTCCAATAAGGGCAAAGAGTTTTGGGTGGGGTATGGTTCTCATGTGAATATGTATAATGCAAGAGGTATAGAGGATACAATCACAGGGGGTACTCAAAATATGGTTTTATATTTTACTTCAGATCGCAATGCAACCGTTACAGTCGAAATTCCCAATACCTCACCAGTTTGGAAAAGAACCTATCAGGTAACTGCCAATAAAGTAACTGTTTCTGATACCTTGCCTAAATATGGAGCTGAAGATGCTAGACTTACCAAAGAAGGAAAATCCATAAAAGGAATTCATGTTGTGGCAGATGCAAATATTATTGCCTATGCGCATATTTATAATGGGAGTATTTCTGGCGCCAGTTTATTATTTCCAGTTACCACATTAGCGCGTGATTATTATTCTATCAACTTCACACAAGTTTCTAATAGTGCAAACTCATATTGTTACTCTTATGTTATTGCAACAGAAGATAATACTAATATTGAAATTATACCTAGTGCTAATACTTTCAATAATCTTAAAGGAGACACTATTCGAGTTTTATTAAATAAGGGAGAGGTATATAATATTTTTGGTAAAGTAACTAGCACTACGAATCCTTATAAAGGGGAGGATCTAACAGGTACAAGAATTAGGTCGGTGGCTACAGCGACAAGTGCTTGTAAAAAAATTGCCGTTTTTTCTGGATCGGGAAAATTAAGCTTAAACTGTAGTACTGGTGGGGCAGGTAGTGCAGATAATTATATTCAACAAGCATTTCCTTCGAATGCTTGGGGTAGAAAATATTTAACGGTTCCTACTAACAAAATGCCTAATAATTATTATCGTATTGCAGTTAGTGATCCTAAAACAGTTGTGAAAGTAAATGGATTGGCACTTGCTAATACTAGTTTAATTAATAATTTTTATTATGAATTTACAAGTAGTACCGCTAATTCTATTGTATCAGATTTGCCTATAATGGTTGCTCAATATATCACCACTACTTCAAGTTGTTTTAACCTTGGTTTTAGTATAGCAGGACAACCTTTAAGTAATACAGGTCAGGTTGTTACTAGTAATGGAGATCCCGAAATGATTTACTTAAGCCCCATTGAACAAACTATTGATAAGGTTACCATTAATTCAACAGGCAATGCAGCTATCTATGCACATTATGTAAATATTGTAATACCCAAAAATGGAGCAAGCACATTGAAAATTGATGGTGTGGCTTTGACGGGCTCCATTGCACATCCTGCAGATACCAATTATTTATATTTTCAACCATTATTAACCACAGGTTCACATACCATTTCTTCAGACTCTGGTTTTAATGCTATTGCCTATGGGTATGGTAATGTTGAGACTTATGGATATAATGCGGGCACCAATGTGAAAGATTTAAACCAGCAATTAACGGTGGTTAATAAGTATGGAATAGTTACTTTACCTATTACTTGTAGGGGCACCCCTTTTAAAGCTTCCATTACATTGCCTTATGAACCCTTGTCTTTAAAATGGATTTTGCCTAAATATGACACCGTAGTTGATAATGCTCCTAAAGCTGACACATCTTATATCTCGCTTTCAGGTATAAGAATTTATAAGTATAGTTTAAGCAATTCGCTTATTTATGATTCGGTGGGCACTTATAATATTGAAGTCATTGCCAATAATCCATTAGCTGATGGATGTAGTGGAGAGCAGTTAGTAAACTTTGATTTAATAGTTGCAGGGCCGCCTAAAGTTGAAAATGAGATAATTACCACACATTGTATTTCAGATGCTATTAAGTTGAATGATAAGACCTTGTTATTAGAAGAGGATAGAAAAATTATTGCCTATAAATGGAACCTTGGAAATGGGGTAGATACGAATGCCAAATCATTTTCTTTTTTACCCACTTTGGCTGGGAAGTATATTGTAAAGTATTTTGTAATAACAGACATTGGCTGTTTAAGTGATACCATAACAAAAGAAATTATTATTGACAGTGTCCCTAAAGTTAATTTTGGCTTATCTGCTTTGAATTGTCAAAACAAAGAAATTTTCTTCACCGATTCAACAATAGCAAAAGGAAGTGCAGTTTTAAAATATTGGGCCTGGAATTTTGGAGATAGCACTGCTGTTGATACTATTATTGTTGCCAATAAAACAATTGCACATGTTTTTGATTCTTTAAAAAATTATACTGTTTCTTTAGCCGTTGGCACAGAGAATGGTTGTGTAACTATAGCAAGTAGCATTGTAAAAAATAATCCCAATCCAAAGGTGGGTTTTATTTTACCAGAGGTATGCTTATTAGACGCTTTTGCCCAATTTACAGACACTACTAAAATTGCTGACGCTTCTAATAATTTTAAATATAAATGGGATTTTGGTGAACCAGGTAATACTGCTGCTTCCAATACCGATTCCATAGCGAATCCTAAACATAGATATAGTAATACTGGCGATTATAAAATTGCATTAACAGTTACAAGTATAGCGGGCTGTGTAGCTACTGATACCTTACAATTTACAGTAAATGGTTCTATTCCTAATGCTACTTTTAAAGTAGTCAATGATACGGGTTTATGTTCTAATAGAGAGGTTGAATTTATTAATAAGTCTACCGTAGATATTGGCAAAATTGGAAGAATGATTATTTTTTGGGATTACGATGGGAATTTATTAGACACCACTATTGACGAGAATCCAACAGCTGATAAATCCTATAAACATTTATATAAGAATTTTAGCTATCCCGATAAAATGAACTTTACTATAAAAGTTTTGGCTTATTCGGGAGGGGCTTGCTCGGATGATACCACCACTGCTATTACATTGGTAGCGCCGCCCACAGCTATAACTATTGCTGCTGATAAAGAATATGTTTGTTTATATGACTCCCTTTCATTTAGTGCAGCCATGCAAGGGGGTATTCAACCTTATTCATTTCAATGGAAAACGGATAATGCAGCTGCTGTATTTAAGAATGATTTTTTAAAAGGGGTATCTGCAGGAAATGTAAAAGTATCCATTACGGCTATGGATGCCAAAAAATGTGCGTATGATTATAATGATTTAAAGACAATAGAAGTAAAAGCCATTCCAACGGCTATACTTAAAGCAAAAGATACCGTTATCTGTAATAATGATCCTATTACTTTAGTAGGAGAGGGTAATTATTTATTTACTTGGTTATTAAATGGAACTGCAATAGCTACAAGTGAAATAGATACTTTGTCAACGGCATTAAATGGTTTTTATAAATTAAAAGTAAATGATGGAAAATGTAATTCACTTTTATCAGATCCTATTTTCATCAAAAAATTAATGGTACCCGAGTATACTTTATCCTATAATCCTTCCATATGTATTAACACGCCATTGCAGTTAAATACCAATGCAGCGGAAGCGAAAAATATTTATTTTAAATGGGATTTTGGAGATACTAAAACTTTGGATAAAGCGCAAGCAATTACTCATATATATAATGCAGCGGGCTCTTATAGCGTGAAACTTGCAGTGACCAACGATTATTGCCCTAAATATGAACAATTTTTAAATGGCGATTCAGTTAAAGTCGTATTACCTGTCGCGCCCTCTACTTTTACTTTATTTGTATTGGCAGATGTGGACTCGGTTTTAAATCCACTAAAAAAAGACCCAGGATATACTCAATATGAATGGAACCCCAATAGCTTTTTAAGTAATGCATATATTGAACACCCCGTATTTAATAGTTTAAAATCAATTGACTACACTTTAACAAGAACAGATGTAACAACTGCATGTAAAGTGGATGATATATACAAAATGGATGTTTCAACGGCAGTGGTAATATCAATACCCAAAGCATTTACACCTAATGGCGACAATTTAAACGATGTACTTAAAATTGAACATGGGGCCGGATTAAAGACATTTAATTTTATCAAAATTTATAATAGATGGGGGAATCTTGTTTTTCAAACTTCGAATGTAAATCAAGGTTGGGATGGGCTCACAAATGGTATTCCACAGGAAATGGATGCCTATACTTATTTTATTAGTTACATAACCTATAAAGATGAACCTGTTTCTAAAACTGGTTCTTTTATTCTATTAAGATAAATGAATAGACGCTTATCCATATTTATTCTTTTTTTTCTATTAATGAACTTGATAGGGAAGGCGCAAACACCTTATAATTCGCAAGGGTTTATGTCTACTCAGTATTTTAATCCAGCTTCGGTGGGTTTTGGAATGAATAATAGATTTCAAAGTTTTTTTAGAACCCAGTTTGTGGGAGTGGGAGACCCATTTTATACAGCAGGAGTTGCACTCGATTTTGGTTTATTTAAAACAGAAGATAATCCATCTAATAGTTTTGGATATGGTATTCAAGGTGTTTCAGAAAAAGTATTAAATGGAATTTTGCAGACCAACTCTATTACGAATAGTTTAGCGTATCGTATTTTCTTTAATGAAAAAAAGACCTCTTATTTTGCTTTAGGAATTGGGTATTCTATTTTAACTCGCACATTAGATGCTTCCTTATTAACTTTTGGTGACCAATATTATTCAGGTAGATTATTTAACCCCTCAAGCCTAGAGGCCATTAGTAAATACCCCACAAAATATACTACCAATGCGGGGTTTATGTATGGATATCAATCTGAGCATAGTTTTTTCCAATTGGGGGGTAGTGCCTTTCTATTAAATCGAACGGCTAATACATTGATTTCGGAAGAAGCTAACCAAACGTATCAATACTTAGCCTTGTTAAATGTAGAATATCAACTAGAGGATGATAAAACAATTTTAATACATGCAGACTACCAAAATAGATTAGAGAAAGAATATTTTTATGCGGGTGCCGCATTGGGACTTCCCTTAAATAATGAAATGAATAGGGTATATGTAGGCTGTTTTTACAGAAACAAAGATGCCTTAATACCTTATTTAGGGTTGATGTATAATAAGTATAAAATGGGCCTTAGCTATGATATCTATAGTAATAATATGACTTCTTCGAATTTAAGACCACAGACCATCGAATTCACCTTATCTACTTCATTGGGACGAAGACATTCAGACAACTTGAAGAGCTTGTTTGATTAAGCTGGAAAATGCAACCTAATTGCTATTATAAACAAAAAAAAGCCTCCTGATTACTCAGAAGGCTTGGTGACCGCGTTAGGATTCAAACCTAAAACCCCCTCATCCGTAGTGAGGTACTCTATTCAGTTGAGCTACGCAGCCATTTCCCTATTTATAGGGGGTGCAAATATACTTTAAAATCTGATTTTACCCAAGTAAAAACCCTAAAATAAGGGTTAGTAACTAATAATGCCACCTTACAAATGCCTCAATAGCAGCGTATTTGGTTAATCCTAGACGTGCATATAAATCGGCGGTATTCGCGTTCCTAATCTCAGCTCTTTGCCAAAATTCCCTAGAATCTGTGCCTTGGAAAGGAACACTGTCTTTTTGTGATTGATGTATAAATATACCGAATCTCTTTTTCAATACTTGATCTGGGCTCATAGGTACTGCCATTTCAATTTCAGTAACATCCCATTCTTGCCAAGCACCCTTATATAACCAAACCCAACAGTCTTTCACCCAATTTTCTCCATCCGCTTTTAATCTGCGCATGCTTTCAAAAATAATTTCTAAACAAACTTTGTGTGTGCCATGAGGGTCGGCTAAATCACCTGCGCAATATATTTGATGAGGTTTCAATTCTTTTAATAAATCCATGGTAATTCTAATATCAACCTCACTCATTGGTTTTTTATCAATAGTGCCCGTTTCATAAAAAGGTAAATCTAAGAAATGATGATTTTCATCTTTCAAACCTACATATCTACAAGTAGCTTTGGCTTCGCATCTTCTTATCAAACCTTTGATGGCTCTAATTTCGGCTGTATCTAAATGAGAAGTTTTTTTGTCGGCTAAGAATTTACGTGCGTTGGTTAAAATTTCTTGACTTTTTTTATTATCAATCCCAAATAAGTCTTCAAACCCAACTGCGAAATCTAAAAAGCGAGTAACAAATTCGTCTGTTACAGCAATGTTTCCACTAGTTTGGTATGCAACATGAACATTATGTCCTTGTTCTTGTAAGCGCATAAAAGTACCACCCATACTAATGATATCATCATCGGGGTGGGGTGAAAATAGTAAAACATTTTTTGGATGCGGTGCACTGCGTTCTGGATGCGCAGGAATAATGGCATTCGGTTTTCCACCTGGCCATCCTGTAATCGTATCGCGAAGCATATAAAATACTTGCAAATTAATATCATACACCGATTCTTTTAAAACCAATAAATCGGATAAGCTATTTTCTTTATAATCATCTGCCGTTAAGCTAAGCACAGTCTTGTCAAGTTTTAAGGCTAAGCTAATCACCGCTCTCTTAATCATATGGGGAGTCCAATCGTTTGAGCCCGTAAGCCAAGGTGCATTATTTCTTGTTAGGTCTAAAGAAGCTAATTGATCAATTACAAAAGTGCAATCGTCATGATTTTGTAAAACACTCGCTGGTATTTGTTCAGTCACATCTCCTTCGATAGATTTTGCCACAATAGAAGCTTTGTCGCCCCAGGCCAATAAAACAATCTTCTTGGCTTTCATGATACTGCTAATGCCCACGGTAATGGCAAGCTTAGGCACTTTATTTAAATCATGAAATTCGTAAGTATTTGCAATTCTTGTTTGTTGATCTAAATGAATCACTCTTGTTTTAGAATGAAAACTAGATCCAGGTTCATTAAACCCGATATGTCCATTTTTTCCAATGCCTAGTATTTGTAAATCAATACCACCTGTTTTTTCGATAGTTTGTTCGTAGGCGATACAACTTTCTTTTAAGTTCTCTTTTGTCCACTCTCCGTTGGGTAAATGAATATTTTTATGATCTATATCAACCAAATCAAATAGATGGCGGTGCATAAAGCTCCAATAACTTTGGTAAGCCGATTTTTCAATGGGGTAATATTCATCTAAATTAATTGTAACAACATTTTTAAAACTCAAACCTTCTTCTTTATGCAGTCTTACTAATTCTTTATATAATAAAATAGGGGTAGTGCCAGTAGCCATACCTAATACACAAGGTTGTTTTTTAGCTTGCTTCTCTTTTATTAATGTAGCTATTTGAGCTGCAACAGCATTTGATCCTTCTGTTGGATTTTGGTAAATCTGAACTGGAATTTTTTCAAATGATTCTAGCATAAAAATTTATTTAAATTAATCTACCTTGGTAATTTTTATTGTATTGGTTGGTAAGTGTAATTTAACAGGGGTACTTCCGGTATTCACTACTACATCGTCCTTTTTTACAAATCCATTTTTCTTTAAAATTTGAATTTGATCTGTGATAATACCATCTAAACTTTCTTCTTTATCATAGTAAAAAGATTTTACGCCCCAGCTTAAGCTTAATTGACTCACTAAGCTGCGCTCTTTAGTAAAAATGAATAATGGCGATTTAGGCCTAAAGCTACTTAGCATGAAAGCGGTATAACCACTTTGCGTCATACCTACTAAGGCTTGTGCATTACTTTCATCTGACAATTGACAACCACTATAACATAATGCATCACTAATAAATGAAGGAGAATGTGGTTGTGGTTTTAAATCTTCGGAACGATTGTATTTGTATCCATGTTCTTCAACTTCGTTAATAATTTTACGCATGGTTTCAATTACTAAAACAGGAAATTGACCTGTTGCAGTTTCACCACTTAACATAACTGCATCAGCACCTTCAATGACAGCGTTGGCAACGTCTGTAATTTCACTACGATTCGGTTTAACGCGATCTATCATGCTTTCCATCATTTGAGTAGCCACAATAACTGGCTTCGCACGGTGCAAACATTTTTTAATTAATTCTTTTTGAATTAATGGAATTTTTTCAACAGGAAGTTCAACACCTAAGTCGCCACGTGCTATCATGATAGCATCGCTTGAATTAATAATATCTCTGATATTAATTAAGGCTTCAGGCATTTCAATTTTTGCTATAATTTTGGCTTTACTATTTTGTTTATCTAAAATAGCTCTTAACATTTCTATATCTGCTACTCTTTTTACAAAACTTAAAGCAACCCAGTCTAATTTTTCCTTGATGATAAAATCGGCATCTTCTAAATCTTTTTCAGTAAGAGCGGGTAAAGAGATTTTTGTATCAGGCAAATTGATTCCTTTTTTAGAAGAAATAATACCGCCTAAAGTTACTTTCACTTTAACGTCGCCATTTTTCTCAACACTATGAACCATTACTTCAATCTTACCATCATCAATCATGATTATATTATTCACTACCACATCGCCAGCAAGATTAGGGTAGGAGACATAAATTTTTTCAATAGTACCCACACATTTCTCATTGGTGAAAGTTAAAATATCACCTTCTTTTACTTCTAGTCGGTTGTTCTCAATTTCACCTACACGTAATTTAGGACCTTGTAAGTCGCCTAAAATAGCAACTGTACAACCTAGTTCTTCATTAATGCCTCTGATATTATCAATAATTTTTTTCTTGTCTTCGTGACTTCCATGAGAAAAGTTTAAGCGAAATACATTTACACCAGCAATCACTAAGTTTTTTAATTGATCATAGGAATCGCAAGCGGGACCTACTGTTGCGACTATCTTTGTTTTGTGATGTGGTTGCTTAAATACGTTTGGTTGACTCATTTTTATTTTTGGGTTATAATTTATTTGTTATTGTCTTGATCTTCTTTATTAGCTAGCTAATATTTTTACAATTTTTAGCCATTCTTCAGAAATTTTTTCTTTTGCTTTTACGGCATTGTCTAATGGAGTGTATTTCATCTTATTGTCTTTAATACCTACCATAACATTATGTGTACCATTTAGTAAACATTCAACCGAATGGTAGCCCATTCTGCTTGCTATTAAACGATCTAAGCAACTTGGAGAACCGCCTCTTTGAATATGTCCTAAAATACAAACACGAATATCTGCGTTAGGTAATTTTTCTTTTAAGAAATTTCCAACCTGTGTGCCACCACCAAATTCATCACCTTCAGCTACTACAATAAGGTTAACTAATTTTTTTCTTTTCTCTTTTTCAGTTAAAGAAATAATCATGGCTTCCATATCTGTTTTAGATTCAGGAATTAATATATTTTCAGCACCGGTGGCAATACCACTATGCAGCGCAATATAGCCGGCATCACGTCCCATTACTTCTACGACAAATAAACGGTCATGGGCATCTGCGGTATCTCTAATTTTATCAATGGCTTCAACGGCTGTGTTTACCGCGGTGTCAAATCCAATAGTAAAATCACTTCCCGCAATGTCTTTATCAATTGTTCCAGGAATGCCTATGCAGGGTATATCAAATTCATGACTAAATTTTTGTGCACCTTTAAAACTTCCATCTCCTCCAATCACTACCATGCCATTAATGCCTCTTTTCTTTAAATTTTCATAGGCAATTTTACGTCCTGCTGGCTCAAAAAATGCAGCACTTCTTGCCGTTTTTAAAATAGTACCACCTCTTTGAATGATATTTCCAACCGACTTTGAATCCATTTCAAAAATATCATCATCAATCATACCATTATAACCTCTTGAGACACCAAATACTTGTAGCCCATGGTAAACACTGGTTCTAACAACGGCTCTGATGGCGGCATTCATACCGGGGGCGTCTCCACCAGATGTTAAAACAGCGATTTTGCTTACTTTTTTAGCAGACATAAATAATCAATTGTGCATTAATGTATTGATTTACAATATCCAATCAATACGATGTAAAAGAAACCGAGCTACAAATTTAATCAATTGAGCCCAATTTTCCATTCAAATTATGAACAGATTTGTCATGCTAACAGCTGTTATTAAATCATAGATTTCCGACGCTAAAGTGAATACTATCAGAACATTACAGCGTTTATGTATATATTATCCTATTGTTAAATAGATTTCAGCCATCATACAACGGGCACTTCCGCCCCCTAAAGTTTCTATGGTAGGTAGGGGAACGGGTAATAAAGGGTTGTATTTTTCAATGGTTTTAACTTGATCATCGGTTAAAGAATCATAGGCTTTTTGAGATAGCACTAAATAGGGAAGATCCTCTGCATTAAATACTTGGAGCATATTTCCTGCAAAATGATTCAGTTGCGCTTGGGTTATTGCAATAATTTCTTTGTGAGTGCTTTTAAATTGTTCGATTAATGTGATTTTTTCATTTTCATTCCTAATGCTATCCAAACATACCACCACATAATGATCACCCACACACATCATTACATTGGTGTGATAAATGGGATGATTGTTCCCATCAACTGCCGTAAAGCAGATAGGTGTAAAATTCATTTTATGACACCAGGTTTTAAATAATACTTCATCTAATCTTTCTGATATGCAGCCATAAGCAATATTATTTTTAGCATCTAATACCATACTGCCAGTACCTTCTAAAAATTTATCTTCATTTTCAAAAGAGGTTAAGTCTACAGTATTTTCAATAATATAGTGCTTGTTTAAAAAATCAAGAACCGATGATTTTCTTTCAGCTCTTCTATTTTTGGCAAACATGGGATACAAACAAACAGTTCCATTGGGATGCGTTGATAACCAATTGTTGGGAAAAATCGAATCCGGCGTAGCTGGGTCTTGGGTATCTTGTATCACGACTACTTTAATTTTTTGAGCACGTAGTAGTTTCACCATATTGTCAAATTCTGCAATAGCTAGTTCATTTGCATTTTCAATGGTATGGTTGGACTGAAAAAAATTATTAGAAGCAGTCTCTGTATTAAAATAAAATTGATAAGGTCGAATCATTAAAATTTCCATAAAAAGGTTTTTACATTTTAAATTGAATTTCTTTCAAGTGGCATACTCATGCAATGAAAACCACCTCTTGCCCTCGATAATTCTGCCGATGGCATTAGAATAAGTGTATTAATTAAATTAGATGGATGGTTCTTACCATTTTCAAAATCATTTAATAAATCTTTTACATGAACAATGCTAAAGCCCTTGTCTTTAAAAGCTTCTACGGTTTTGTCATTTCTGTCATAACCTAATACCACGCCTTCTCTCAGTGCTAATAAATTACAGGAGTCTGTCCATTGTTCTCTTGCATTGTAGGGGAATTCATTATTACCTGAGTATATAAAGGTGGCTCCATTCTTACATCCAAAATCTTCAATACTAATGTCATTTAATAATGCTTCTAAATCGTTTATGATGGTAGGATTATTTTGATGGCTACGTTCAAATTTCCAAATAGTAACGGTTTCTTTATTGGTATTTTTAAAGTAATTACTTATTTGATTATGTTCATCATCTTGCTTGCTGTCTTTTGAAAAATTACCTAAAATTACCCAAGTGTCTTTTTTAACTTGAGTAAAAATGGTATCAATATGCATGTAATCTCTTTTCTTCGGAATTTTAACAATACTTATTTTTTCGACCAATGCTTTGCTAAATAATATTTCTGTAAGTTGAATAGCAGCGCTCATGCTTGTTCTTTCACTCACTCCAATAATAACGTGTTGTGGGGCAATCATCATAATGTCGCCACCTTCCAATGTTACTTTTGAATCGTTGTCTTTTTCGTTTAATAAAGTAATGGGATCTTTTTGCGATAGTTCAATAATAAATTGACTGCTACTTTTAAAGAATGGATGATGATGAAATAAATACGTAGCAAAAAGTGCTTCCCTTTTTCTGGCAACTTTTGCGGGCTTATTTAAAATCAAATGATTTTTTATCACAATGCCAATATCCCTTGTAAAAATAAAATTAGGAATAGGAGGGAATACTAATTCATTGTTTATAGCTACCCCGGATAAAAAAGTAGAAGCCAATTCAGCGGGAGAATACTTTTTTAAGGCTTCTTGCAAATCATAACTACATCCTTCAATGGCAGCCACAGCAGCAATTAATTGATGCTTAAGTTCAGCGTCCTTTAAAATGGAAGCTAAGAGCCACTCAATTTCTAATACTTTTTCGGAAGCGTGGAAATTTGCATGACCTGGTTTATAAAAAGCTCGATCGTTTTTTGGATCATCGATATCTGCAATGTTATTTTTAATTTTTTCAGGGTCTAAAAAATAGAGCAAAAGCTTGGTGTAATAATCATATTCGTTTTGACGAATGCTTTTTAGGTGAACAATATCTTCGAAAAGCCAATCCTGTGCTTTCGAGGGAATGACTTTGCCCAACCCTTTATCGGGGCTATGCACTAATAATCGTTTTAACTCGCCAATCTCGGAATGAACAGATAATATATTTTGTTGCATAAAATGTACAATTTTGAAATAATAAGAATAAACGAATAGTAACCAAAAAAGCCTTTAAAAGTATTAAAGGGGAATTGGGTTATTCGTAAAAATTTGAGAAGTAGGTAGTAAGAGTAGCTAATGGTCGGGCATAGGATTTAAGCCAGCGTATATCCATGCAAAATGGTATGGACTTTTACTATGTTGGTGTAAATTCATGACAATGTAAATTTACCCCTTTTTATTTGCTTTCCAATATCAATAAATCGTTAAATGCTATCTCATATTCCTTGTTCATTGACCTTATTAAAGCATTCTTATCTTGGTAGCTTTTTTCGATAACATGAAATTTCGTAGCATCAGAATAAACAGTAGGGTCGGCCATTTGAAGCTCAATAGCAGCTTTTTCGGTATGTAATGTTTCTATATTATGTTCAATTTGTGCTATTGCTTTTTGCAGTTTTTGAATTTGCTTTTGTAAGTCCTTGTCTATTGCTTGTGGCTTTACTTCAACGGGTACAGCTGTTTCTTGTTTGGATTGTTTTCTGGTGTCTTTATTGCCTGAAGCTTTAGCTGGTTCTGCTAGCTGTGCTTTTTGTTTGGCCATTCTTTCTTTCCATTCCAACCATTCCTTATAATCACCTTTAAATTCAATTATTTTTTCATCTTCAATCTCCCATATTTTATTAGCTGTTTTAGAAATAAAATAACGGTCGTGACTTACTAAAATAATAGTACCATCATATTTGGTTAAGGCTTCTGCTAATAATTCAACCGTTACCATGTCTAAGTGGTTGGTAGGTTCATCTAACATTAAAAAATTCGCTTTACTAATAATAGTTTTAGTAAGTGCGACTCTCGCTTTTTCCCCACCACTTAATACTTTAATTTTTTTATCAATTTCATCACCACCAAATAAGAAGCAACCCAATAAAGCGCGAAGCTCTAATTCAGTATTCTTAGTACCACATTCTTGTACTTCTTTTAAAATAGTATTATTTAAGTTCAAAGATTCCAATTGGTGTTGTGCATAAAAACTTTCTTCTACATTATGCCCCCAAACTCTTTCTCCTTCGAATTTTTCCATACCTGCCACAATTCTAAGCAAAGTCGATTTCCCTTTACCATTGGCGCCAATTAATGCTATTTTATCGCCTCTTTCAATTTCAGCAAAGGCATTTTCTAATATGGAGATAGTGGGGAAGCTTTTGCCAATTCCTTTTAAGTCTACTAATACTTTGCCGGGTGTTTTATCTACCGCAAAATTAATTCTAATATTAGGCCTTTCAATTTTAACGTCTTCAATAACGTCTAATTTATCTAATCGTTTTTGAATAGATTGGGCTTGTGCTGCTTTGGAAGCTTTGGCTTTAAATCTTTCAATAAACTTTTCTTGCTGCTTTATATAATCCTGTTGGTTCTCGAAAGCGCGTTGTTGTATTTCTACTCTTTGTTCTTTTTCAATTTCATAATGTTCATAATCACCAGTATAAAAATGTAATTGTTGTTGATACACTTCTACAATTTTATTTACCATTTTATTTAAAAAATATTTATCGTGACTTACAATCACCACACTTCCTTTGTAATGCAATAAATACTTTTCCAACCATTCAATACTTGGTAAATCTAAGTGGTTGGTAGGCTCATCTAATAACAAGACATCGGGTTGTTGCAATATCATTTTAGCAAGTAATACCCGCATTCTCCAGCCTCCACTAAATTCTTTATATGGACGTGATAAATCTTTAATAGCAAATCCTAAACCGTGTAAAACTTCTTCTGCTTTATGATTAATGTTATAACCATCCAACAAATCTATTTCATGTAAAGCGTCGGTATATTTAATTAATAAGTCATTGTCCTCGGAATTTGCTTCTAACTCTTTACCTAATTGTTCTACTTCTTTTTCTAATTCACGGACTCTTTCAAAAGCACCTAAAGCCACTTCTGTGATAGATTCGTTGGTATCAAAACTTAATAAATCTTGGTGCAAATAACCAATAGTGGTATCTCTACCTTTTTCTACGGTTCCTTTGCTGGGGGATAATTGCCCAACCAATATTTTTAATAAAGTAGATTTCCCGGTACCATTATATCCAATTAAACCAATGCGTTCGCCTGGTTGGATAGACCAATTCGCTTCACTCACAATTACCCTGGCCCCAAACTCAAATGTCACATTCTGTAAACCTATTAGCATATTTTTTCAATTCAGACCGCAAAGTTAGCAAGTTGGACAATCTAATTATGCATAAATTTGGAAAAAGATTTTATGAAGACCTATTTATACATCATTTTCGCCTTATTGATGATAGGCTGTGCGTCCCCTGAAAATCCAGCTGCTACTAAGGAATTATGGGAATTTACCCCTAAAAACAACCATCCAAATTTTGATAGAGCTTGTTTGCCATTATTAAATAGTTACCAAGAATTAATGAAAGGGGTAGCTGCAGATGATACGGCTTATCTTTTTAATGCTGCAAAAAACATGATTCAATTAACCGATTCATTTCCTTTTGGTGTTCTTGCACCCACCGATACCGTATTAAATGATCAAATAAAGCAATCTCTTTCTGCTATCAATGCAGAGCTGCAGGGCTTAATAGCGGAACAAAATATTTCAGCTATCCATATGGCTACAAATATGATTTCGGTTCAATTTTTAAACATGCTGGGAGCAGTCGGTTTTAAAGAAAGGAATATTTATATTTTCAACGTGAATGATGAGAATGTGGAAGATGGTTTAATTTGGTTTGGATGGAATAAAACAGCTGAAGATGTATATCATAAAGATAAAAAAGGAGAAGTGACAGCGCAACAATTATTACAAGAAAAATAATTGTAAATTAGGGAATAAGTTTTTTATACTCAATAATTATCATGGCATTGGTACTTAGGGTAGAAGTAATAAAAATTTCCTGTCTACTATTGCCATCTTTTAAAACCATTAAAGCGGTATTGGGAGGTACAGTGCCAAGATTCTGCGCTACAATAATAATTTCATGTTGATTGTTGTCTTTACTAAATGAAACATCAAAGTGAGTGGCTTTGTAACTTAATCTTTTGTTACTCAATAAAAGTTGTTTATTATCGTAAATCATAATGGTATCATTATCAATTGTGCCATTGTCATATAAATCGATACTAATATTGGGATTGGCAACAATGACCTGCTTGAATAATTTATTTTCTCTACCCACTAAAACCCATGGAAGTATTTGCAATGTCCCAGATGGCTTGCTAGCAGTGGCATTGGCTTCATTGTTATTGGGATCATTATTTAGTAAAGAAGTGCTATTAATATTGGAAGCAGGTGCAACTGAACCAGTTATGGCAGTATTGGTTGTGGTTGTTTTATTTGTGATGGTATTATTGCTAGCTGCTGCTGTTAGAGAACTAAGTGCAGATTTTTCGTTATTAGTTTTAGGGGCAAGGTTATCATTAACTTTTTTAGCAACGGTATTGGGATTATTTAAATTGGCAGCTGTTTTCGAAAAAGCGTTACTCGAAAGAAGGGTAGCTCTTATTGTTGATTTTCTAAAAGCGATAGTGGGTTCTATTTTATTTTCAGGCGCTTTATCAAAAATTTTGACGATGGGCCCTTCTTTTTCTAAATACACTTTTCCGCCACCGCAATCTTTTCCTAAGGTTTCGTTATTGGCGGTATAAGTTCCTTCTAAAATTTCACGGCCTCTTATTAAACGATAGTTGAGAAAATTAGACATTAAACAAGCTTGATAATTGCCTATTAATTTCATTTTATCAAAACGGGTTTCCGTAATACTTACTAAACCTATATTTTCGGAATGTATCCCAGTTGCAATAGCGATAGCAGTGAAATTATTAGAAATTTTGGAGTAGGTGTTGGCTATTAAGGTATGGTCGGCAGCTTCTTTTATAACCATCTCATAGGTCACTACTTTACCCTCTAGGTCGTTGCTGGGTGTAAAATAACCTCTCCATTTCCCACTTAGGTCTTGGCCTATAAGTAGGGTAGGTAAGCAAAAGGGAAGCAGTAAAAAAACTAGGCGGCGCATATTACAAAGCTATGTATAAAATATGAACCGCATTTGTTACCTTTGCAAACATATTTATAGATAAAAAACATGGTTCAAATTCAATTTCCAGACGGCGCGGTTCGTTCCTACGAAAAAGGGATCACTGCTTTAGGTATTGCTAAATCGATTAGTGAAGGATTGGCGAAGAAAGTATTAGCTGCTTCAGTTAATGGAGAAGTATATGATGCAACGCGTGCCATTAATGTGGATGCTGCCTTAAAATTATTAACATGGGATGATGCTGATGGTAAAAATACATTTTGGCACTCATCAGCGCACTTATTAGCAGAGGCGGTAGAAATGCAATTTCCAGGTGCTAAATTTTGGGTTGGACCTGCATTAGAAAAAGGGTTTTATTATGATATTGATTTAGGAGATAAGACTATCAAAGAAGAAGACGTTTTATCATTGGAAAAAAAGATGAACGAATTAGCAAAGCAAGCCAATGCCTATATCCGCAAGGAAATGTCAAAGGCCGAAGCGATTGCCTATTTTGAAGAAAAAAAGGATGAATATAAATTAGATTTATTATCGGGTTTAGAAGATGGCTCCATTACTTTTTATACACAAGGTGCCTTCACCGATTTATGTCGTGGGCCACATATTCCCAATACAAGTTTTATTAAAGCTATTAAGATTACCAATATTGCAGGAGCGTTTTGGAAAGGGGATGAAAAAAATAAAATGTTGACAAGGGTGTATGGAATTACTTTCCCCAATCAAAAGGAATTGGATGAATATTTATTGCTTTTAGAAGAAGCCAAAAAAAGAGATCATCGTAAATTAGGAAAAGAATTAGGTATTTATACCATGGATGATGATGTAGGGCCAGGTCTTCCTTTATGGATGCCCAATGGTACAATCATTATAGAGCAATTAGAAAATTTAGCCAAACAGACCGAAGAAGACGCTGGCTACAAGCGTGTGGTGACGCCGCATATAGCCAAAGAGAGCATGTACATTAAAAGTGGTCACTTGCCTTATTATCAGGATAGCATGTTCCCGCCAATGGAATTAGATGGAACAAAATATTATTTAAAAGCAATGAATTGTCCGCATCATCATAAAATTTTTGATGCAGAGCCAAAGAGTTATAAGGACATGCCACTTCGTTTAGCAGAATATGGAACTTGTTATAGATATGAGCAAAGTGGAGAATTGTTTGGATTAATGCGTGTGCGTTGTTTACATATGAATGATGCGCATATTTATTGTACCAAAGAACAATTTGCGCAAGAATTTAAAGCGGTAAACGAAATGTATTTAAAGTATTTCAAAATTTTTGGAATCGATAAATATGTAATGCGTTTAAGTTTACATGATCCCAAAAAATTAGGACAGAAATATATTAACGAACCTGAGTTGTGGTTGGAAACAGAAGCCATGGTTAGAGCAGTGTTAATTGAAACGGGTACTCCTTTTGTGGAAGTGCAAGATGAAGGTGCATTTTATGGCCCAAAGATTGATGTTCAAATATGGAGTATCATAGGTAGAGAGTTTACATTGGCTACGAATCAAGTAGATTTTGCACAAGGAAAAAGATTCAATTTAAATTTCACTAATAAAGACAATGAACCTGAAACGCCTTTGATTATTCATAGAGCCCCTTTAGGTACACATGAGCGTTTTATTGGATTTTTATTAGAGCATTATGCAGGTAAGTTCCCTGTTTGGTTAGCACCTTTACAGGTTAAAATTTTGCCTATCAGCGATAAGTTTATGCCTTATGCAGCAACCGTTTTAGCGGAGTTTAAGAAAGCCGGCGTGCGTGTTGAAATTGACGACAGAAATGAAAAAATAGGTAAGAAAATTAGAGACACTGAAATCATGAAAGTCCCTTACATGTTGGTGATTGGAGAGAAAGAAGTGGCTGAAAATAAATTATCAGTACGTCGTCAAGGTAAAGGAGATTTGGGGATGTTAGACAAAGCGGCATTCTTAGCACAAGTCATTCATGAAATTGCAGAAAGAGCTGTGCCGGAGGCGTAAAAAACTTAATAAATAAGAATAATCGACTATATCGTAACATTGACTATCTTTACAAAACTTAAATAAACGTTTAATTACTTAATGGCATTACCGAACAGAGGACCCCGATTTAACCCAAGGTTTCAAAGACAACAAGAACCAGAGCATCGTATTAATGATCGCATTCGAGTTCCACAAATCAGATTGGTTGGAGACAACATTACAGTGGGTGTTTACAATACTCAAGAAGCGCTGAAAATAGCTGCAGACCAAGGTTTGGACCTAGTGGAGATTTCTCCAACAGCCGATCCCCCAGTTTGTAAAGTCATTGATTATAAGAAATTCCTATACGAGAAGAAGCGTAAGGAGAAAGAAATGAAAGCGAATTCAAAGCAATCAGAAATTAAAGAGATTCGTTTTACGCCAGGAACAGATGATCACGATTTTGATTTTAAAGCAAAACATGCTGAGAAGTTCTTACAAGATGGAAATAAGGTGAAAGCCTATGTTCAATTTAAGGGTCGTGCTATCATGTTTCAGGATAGAGGCCAATTGCTTTTATTGAAATTTGCTGAGCGTTTAGCAGAAGCAGGTACTTTAGAAAGTATGCCTAAATTAGAAGGCAAGAGAATGTTTGCCATTTTCCAACCTAAAGCGGGTGGAAAAAAGAAGCCTACAGCGTAATAAGTCATTGATTTTCAATCTATTTATACAATGAGCCCTTCCTGCACTTGGAAAGGCTCATTTTTTTTGCCATCTCATCATTCCGGCGTACCTTCGCCATCCATTTCCCACAAGGCTCAACAAGTGCACTGCCTGAGCAGCGCCGCCAGTAGGGAGTAATCGTAAAGATTATATAATGCCAAAAGTAAAAACTAACTCGAGCGCAAAAAAGCGTTTTAAAGTTACTGGAACCGGTGAAATCACCTTCCAAAAAGCCTTCAAAAGACACATTCTTACCAAAAAATCTACAAAGCGCAAAAGAGCGATGAGAAAAAAAGGACTTGTTGGGTCAACTAACAAAGACTTCGTTCTTCGTTTATTAAGATTAAAAGGATAGTCTACAACTTAACTACAGTAAGGTTTATTTAACAAAATTTAATTCACCGAGTCCAGCAAGTAATCTTTAAGATCAACAGGATTCAAAAAAATATTAATTATGCCACGTTCAAAAAATGCCGTCGCATCTAGAGCAAGAAGAAAAAAGATTTTCGAACAAGCGAAAGGTTTTTATGGTAAACGTAAAAACGTTTATACCGTTGCCAAAAACGTATTAGAGAAAGGTTTGACTTACAGTTATGTAGGTCGTAAGTTAAAAAAGCGTGAGTACCGTACTTTATGGATTGCTCGTATTAATGCAGCAGTGCGTGAAGAAGGTCTTACTTACAGCCAATTTATTAACCTTTTAGCAAAGAAAGGATCTGATTTAAACCGTAAGGTTTTAGCAGACTTAGCAATGAATGAGCCAGCAAGTTTCAAAGCTTTGGTTCAATCGGTTAAGTAGGTTGTTTTTTGTAGGTTTTTATAAAAATATAAAACCTACAAAAAAACCTCCAATGATTTTTAAATCCCCTCCGGACGTATCCGGAGGGGATTTTTTTCTCGCCTTTTATAAAATATAAAGGCTCGAAAATTCTTCTCTTATGATTTTTAAATCCCCTCCGGACGTATCCGGAGGGGATTTTTTTCTCGCCTTTTATAAAATATAAAGGCTCGAAAATTCTTCTCTTATGATTTTTAAATCCCCTCCGGACGTATCCGGAGGGGATTTGGGTTTCTGCCCTGTAAGATTTTAAATCCCTACTCGAATTCCCCTCGAAATTTCCGTCCCCAATATCCGTTCAAAGAACTATTTTTGTGCTCTAAAAATAACAAGCAAACAACCCCTGTTTAAAAATGAACAATACCTACACCTCGTTGGTTAATCAAACCTTTCATTTTCCACAAGAAGGTTTCGAAGTAGATGACAATGGTTATTTACAATTTAATGGGCTTGATCTAAAAGCGATCATTGAAAAACATGGTACCCCTTTAAAGTTGACTTACTTGCCTAAGATAGGGATGCAAATAAAAAAAGCAAAGCAAATGTTTGCAGCAGCTTTTAAAAAGCACAAATATGAAGGGGAATATTTTTATTGTTATTGTACAAAGAGTTCTCACTTTTCATTTATTGTAGAAGAGGCTTTGTCACACAATGTACATTTAGAAACTTCATTTGCTTACGATATCGATATCATCAATCAATTATATAAGCGTAGAAAAATTAATAAGGATATTTTTATTATTTGCAATGGCTATAAGCAAAAGTTGTACATGAGTAGAATTTCTAAATTAATTAATACGGGGTTTAAGAATGTGATACCGGTTTTAGATAATAAAGAAGAATTACAATTTTATAAGCGCAATACAAAAGAGCCTTTTAAATTAGGTATACGTGTGGCTTCTGAAGAAGAACCAAGTTTCCCATTTTATACTTCTCGTTTAGGCATTAGGGCAAAGGATATACTTGAGTTCTATGTAGATGAGATCGAAGGCTATGAAGATAAGTTCCAATTAAAGATGTTACATATCTTTTTAAACAAAGGTATTAAGGATGATATCTATTATTGGTCTGAATTAAACAAGATTATTAACTTGTATTGTCAGCTAAAAAAAATCTGTCCTGAATTAGATTCTATTAATATTGGAGGAGGCTTTCCTATAAAGCATTCTTTAGGTTTTGAGTACGATTATCAATTCATGATAAATGAAATCGTTTCTAATATTAAAAAGGCATGTAAAAAGGCTAGAGTGCCCATGCCTAATATTTATACAGAGTTTGGAAGCTATACAGTAGGAGAGAGCATGGCGCATATTTATAAAGTGCTAGCAGAAAAGAAACAAAATGACAGAGAGTGTTGGTATATGATTGATTCTTCTTTTATTACTACACTTCCAGATACATGGGGAATTGGAGAGAAATTTTTAATGCTCCCAGTAAATAAATGGGAAAATGATTACCAGCGTGTGGTTTTAGGAGGACTTACTTGCGATAGTCATGATTATTATGATTCTGAAGAACATATAAATGAGGTCTTCTTACCAAAGTTAAAAAATGACTTATTGGAAGACAAGGCAGAAGAGAACAATGAGTCATTATATGTAGGATTTTTCCATACAGGGGCTTATCAAGATCAAATTAGCGGCTACGGTGGTATTAAACACTGTCTAATTCCTTCACCAAAGCATGTTATTGTAGAAAAAGATGCGAAGACTGGAAAAATGATTGATTGGGTGTATGCAAAGGAACAATCAGCGCAATCGATGCTTAAAATTTTAGGGTACTTAAGATAATATTTGAATCTTTTGGAAATCAAAATAAAAAAGGCCCCCGATAAAATCGAGGGCCTTTTTTATTCAAGTAAGTGTATGATACTCTTTATGGTTTCCTATAAAGTTGCTCAAATTTTTTACTTAATACTAATTACTGTTTTGGGTTCGACGCTATTTTCCTTTAAAGGAAGACTTAGTGTTAGAACACCATGTTCCATGACAGCATCAATTGTTTGCGTGTTAATTTTTTCATCTAGGCTAAAGGTTCTTTTAAAGCTTCTGATCCCAAATTCTTTCTTAATTACTTTTTCCAATTTTTGGTCTTTGCTATCAGTATGAGCATAACTGATAATTAAAAGGCCTTTTTCAATTTGAATACTGATATCTTCTTTTTTAATACCAGGAACATTTAATTCAATGCTAAATCCTTTTTCCTTTTCAAGGATATTTACTGGAGGATAATAAGCAGATGGTGCTTGGAAAAAATCATCCAATAAGTTGCCAAATACAAATGGGTTTTGTTTTAAAGTTGTCATATGTTTTTTTTTAGTTTTTACAATTTTTTGAACAATTATACCATTGCAAACCCTATTCCAACCCATATTTTGGTCATTTATAAGACAAAATGGCATATTATCTTATTATTAACTGCCTAAATGTCTCCAAAACAAATTTGTAAGAGATTTTTAAATCACCTAATTTTGGTACAAATAGTAGAAGATATGTACCCTGTAGAGTTTGTTTTACCAATGAAAGCTGAACTAGTAGATAACGGATTTGAAGATCTAACAACAGCAGCTGAAGTTGTCAATGCAGTTAATAATGAAGGGACTACGCTTTTAGTAATTAATTCGGTTTGTGGTTGTGCTGCTGGTGCTTGTAGACCAGGTGTTTTAATGGCAGTAGCAAATGCAACTCAAAAACCTGATCGTATTACTACTAGTTTTGCAGGGTTTGATATAGAAGCGATAAATAAAGTAAGAGAGTTACATTTACCTTATCCTCCTTCTTCTCCAGCAATTTTATTATTTAAAGGTGGTCAATTAGTCAATATGGTAGAAAGACACCAAATTGAAGGAAGACCAGCTCAAGTTATCGCACAGCATTTGATTTCAGTGTTCCAAGAGCATTGTAATTAATAAAAGATATTTATAAACAGTTTTTGTTTTTAGATGGGTTAGTAAACACGGCCGCACTTTCTAGTGTGGCCTTTTTTTTTCGTACATTGCATTACTTATTTATATCATTATATGTATCCCAATTTATATTATTTAGTAGACGATTTATTCGGCGTTAAATTAAATGGATTAAAGCTTATCAATTCTTTCGGGTTTTTTGTAGCCATTGCATTTGTAGCATCAGGATATGTTTTGTATCTCGAATTAAAAAGAAAGGAAGCCTTGGGCCAATTTAGCGCTAAGGAAGAGAAAATTATTATAGGTGCTCCTGCTTCGATAGGAGATTTAGTCACTAATTTTATTTTTGGCTATTTGTTTGGTTATAAGATAGTTGGAGCGTTTACCATCGAAAATGCTTTAAATAATACACAGGCTTTTATTTTATCCTTAGACGGGAATATAGGAGCTGGTATTGCGGTAGGTGCTTTTATGGTGTATTTAAAGTGGAGAGAAAAAGATAAAGAAAAACTAGCAAAGCCGGAAACAAGGATACTCACTGTATGGCCGCATGATAGAGTGGGAGAGGTTGTTTTACAAGCAGCGCTATGGGGATTTTTAGGAGCCAAGATTTTTCATAATTTAGAAAATATAGATGACTTAATTAATGACCCTATTGGTTCTTTAATTTCATTTAGCGGATTAACTTTTTATGGGGGTTTAATTTTAGCCACCATTGGAGTTATTGTATATATCAGAAAGCATAATATTCGAGTTATACATTTTGCAGATGCCATGGCACCTACAATGTTATTTGCATATGCTGCAGGTAGAATTGGTTGCCATATAAGTGGTGATGGCGATTGGGGTATTCCTAATTTTGCACCAAAGCCCTTTTCTTGGTTACCCGATTGGATGTGGGCGTATACTTACCCGCACAATGTAGTGAATCAAGGAGTAGCCATACCAGGTTGTGAAGGCCATTATTGTAATCAACTTCCCGTTACTGTTTTTCCTACTACTTTTTATGAAATCATCATCATGTTTGTGTTATTCGCTATCATGTGGTCGTTTAGAAAAAAAATTACTCAGCCTGGTATTTTAACAGGCATTTATTTAATATTCGCTGGAGGAGAGCGCTACTTTATTGAAAAAATTAGAGTGAATAATAAATATATGTCACTTCCTTTTCAACCCACTCAAGCCGAACTTATTTCCACTTTTTTAATACTCATAGGAATTGTATTTTTGATCAAATCAAAAAGCTGGTTCCCTAAAACTATTCATCAACCATAAATTTTATTATATGCCTTCTTTTGATATCGCAAGCTCTGTAGACATTCAGACATTAGACAATGCTATTAATATTGTCAAAAAAGAAATCACCAATCGTTTCGATTTTAAAGGCAATCATGTAGTGATTGAATTAAATAAAAAAGAATACGTGCTAAAATTAGAGTCTGATTCTGAAATGAAAATTCAGCAAATCGTAGACGTTTTAATAAGTAGAGCTATGAAACAGGGTATTGAAGCATCTGCCTTTGATTTTTCTAAAGACGCTTTTCCAAGTGGAAAAATCTTTAAAAAGGATATTTCTGTAAAAAATGGCCTAAAGCAAGAAGATGCCAAAAAGGTGGTGAAACATATAAAAGAGAGCGGATTAAAGGTACAAGCTGCTATTATGGACGATATTGTACGTGTTACAGGCAAGAAAATTGATGATTTACAAGAAGTTATCGCTTCTTGTAGGGCGGGCAACCTGGGCCTGCCGCTTCAGTACATCAATATGAAGTAAGGGCTAATTCCTTATTTGAGCCTTTAAAATTTGGCTAAAACCTAGGTTTAGGCTAAATTTGCGTCCTATTAAATAAATTGTACGGCAAAACCCGTACATCCTTAAAAATCATAATTATGAGAGAAGGTATCCATCCAGAAGCGTATCGTTTCGTAGTGTTCAAGGACATGAGTAACGGTATTCAATTCTTAGGCAAATCAACTGCACAAACCAAAGAAACAGTGTTGTTTGAAGACGGTAAAGAGTATCCAATTATTAAATTGGAGATTTCTAACACTTCACATCCTTTTTACACAGGTAAAAACATGTTGGTTGACACAGCTGGTCGTATTGATAAATTCAACAAGCGTTACGCCAAGAAAAAATAAAAGAGAGACAATTCAAAAACATTTCTTTTTATACTTATTCAAACCCTTTCTTACGCAAGTAAGAGAGGGTTTTTTGTCAGGAAAGACTTTTGAGTACTTACCTTTGTGTTAAGCAATTAATTGTAAAAGGTAAAAGGTAGGTAAGGTAAAATAGTAGACTATGCAAAAATTAGATATACTTGCTTTTGGAGCACATCCCGATGATGTTGAATTGGGTTGTGCGGGCGCTTTATTAGTTGCCGTGTCGGAAGGTAAAAAAGTGGGAATTATAGATTTGACAAAAGGAGAGCTAGGTACAAGAGGCACTACTACTCAAAGATTAAAAGAAGCCCAATTAGCATCACAAGTAATGGGTATTGGTGTTAGAGAAAACTTAGGAATGGCCGATGGATTTTTTGAGAATAATAAAGAACATCAATTTGCCATCATTGAAATAATAAGAAAGTATCAACCATCCATTATATTTTGCAATGCGCCAGAAGACAGACATCCAGATCATGGACGAGCTTCTCAATTAATAGTGGATGCTGCTTTTTTAGCAGGGTTGGTTAAAATACAAACCACGCATAATGGAGTGGTGCAAGCCCCATGGAGACCCGCTCAAGTTTTTCATTATATTCAGTCAAGAAATTTGACGCCTAATTTTGTGATTGACATAAGTGCTTTTATGGATAAAAAAATGGAAGCAATTTTAGCCCATAGTTCTCAGTTTTTCGATCCAACTTCAACAGAGCCTGATACATTTATTTCGGGCAATGCATTTTTAGATTTTGTGAAAGGAAGAGCAAAAGAATTAGGCCATCAAATTGGGGTTGATTATGCAGAAGGATTTATCACACAAAAGTTATTAGGTATTCGTAGTTTTGATTCAATCATTCAAAAAACAACGTAACAGAATATTTTATCAGTTTATAATTTATAAATATGGCCATTGTTAAAGTAGGATTAGTTCAAATGACTTGTGAGGCATCTAAAACTGCCAATACCTTAAAAGCTATTGAAAAAGTGAAAGAGGCTGCAAAAAAAGGGGCTAATATTATTTGCTTACAAGAACTATTTACTTCCTTATATTTTTGTGATGTAGAAGCCTACGAAAATTTTACATTAGCAGAACCTATACCTGGGGAAACAAGTAATACATTAGCTGCCTTGGCAAAAGAATTAGGTGTAGTTATTATTGCATCTTTATTTGAAAAAAGAGCAGAAGGTTTATATCATAACACAACAGCGGTATTGGATGCAGATGGTACTTACTTAGGCAAGTATCGTAAAATGCATATTCCAGATGATCCTGCATACTATGAAAAATTTTATTTCACACCCGGCGATTTAGGGTATAAGGTTTTCAAAACAAAATTCGCCACCATTGGTGTGTTAATTTGTTGGGATCAATGGTATCCTGAAGCTGCCAGAATTACCACTTTAATGGGCGCTGAAATGTTATTTTATCCAACAGCTATTGGTTGGGCAACAGCACAAGATGAAGCAACGAATAAAGAACAATACAATGCATGGCAAACTATACAACGCAGTCATGCAATTGCCAATGGAGTGCCAGTAATTAGTGTCAATAGAGTAGGGTTAGAACAAAATGGATTGATGAAATTCTGGGGAGGAAGTTTTGTAAGTAATCCTTTTGGTACTTTATTGTATGAAGCAACGCATGATAAAGAAGAAGTAGCTGTTATTGATATAGATACCGAAAAATCGGATAGTTATAGAACACATTGGCCATTTTTACGTGATCGTAGAATTGATTCTTATAAACCCATTACAAAAAGATATCTAGATGATGAAGCAGAATAATAAATAGCATAATACTATTTATGTAAGCTTTAATAAGTTTTATAAAGGAGAAATACATTTACAAACATGACGAACCCAACACCCAAATCTTTAGGCTATTACTTCCCTGCTGAATTTGCACCACATGATGCTATATGGTTAAGTTGGCCTCATAAAGAAGAAAGTTGGCCTGGGAAAATTGCAAGTATTTATCCATCTTATACTGAATTTGTAAAAGTAGTTTCCTTAACAGAAAGGGTTTGCATTAATGTGGTGGATGAAAAAATGCGAAACTCAGCTCAAAAGATGTTGCAGCTTGCAGGTGTTAATTTAGAGCGCATACAATTTTATTTACATCCAACCAATGACGCTTGGTGTCGAGATCACGGCCCGGCTTTTTTAATTAGAGATAATCCATTAGATCCTAAGATTATCATTGATTGGAATATCAATGCATGGGGTGGTAAGTATCCGCCCTATGATTTAGACGATGTAATTCCTACAAGCATTGCTACTGCATTAGGCTTGCCAGTGTATCATCCAGGTATTATTATGGAAGGAGGATCGGTAGATTTTAATGGTGCAGGAACAGTGATGACTTCTAAATCTTGTTTATTGAATGAAAATCGTAATCCGCATTTAAATCAATCGCAAATTGAAAAATATTTGAGTGATTATTATGGAATAGATCAAGTGCTATGGGTATCAGATGGTATTGTGGGTGATGATACCGATGGGCATATTGATGACACTGTTCGTTTTGTAAATGAGGATACGGTAATAACAGTAGTGGAAAGCAATGTACTATCTCCTAATTTCGAACTACTACAACAAAATTTAAAGGAACTTAAGCAAATGCGCTTATTGAATGGCAAGCAATTAAATATTGTTGAACTGCCAATGCCTGCCGATGTAATTTATGAGGGGCAAATGTTACCTGCTTCTTATGCCAATTTTTACATTAGTAATGGTCATGTGGTGGTTCCCACTTTCAGAGGTGCGCAGGATGACAAAGCAATGCAAATTATTCAATCTTGTTTTACTACAAGAGAAGTAGTAGGCATAGACTCAACTGATATCATTTGGGGTTTAGGGAGTTTTCATTGCTTGAGTCAACAAGAGCCTTCCTGTATCAAATGATTTAGTGGGGTAGCATAGCCATTAGTTTGTTATATTTATAATTATATTTTAATTAAAGGATACCCATGATATTTTCAAAAAAACAATTATTTACAATAGCCGTGATGGTGCTTGCTACAAGCATAGCCTGTAATAATTTTCCTTATTCAAAAACCAATCAATTTTATAAAAAGCATACCAAGCAATTAGCTAAGCTCATCAAAGAAGATCCTAGTATGCAAACCGTTAATCAATTGCCAAAAGCAGCTGATTGGGTGGGGACCACCAATTTTGATTTGCGTAAACCTAATTTTGTAGTGATACATCATACTGCTCAAAATGCTTGTGAGCAAACCTTAAAAACTTTTACATTAGAGCGTACAAAAGTAAGTGCTCATTATGTTATTTGTAAAGATGGTACGATACACCATATGTTGAATGATTATATGAGGGCATGGCACGGAGGCATTTCAAAATGGGGTAACAACACCGATCTCAATTCTAGTTCTATTGGAATTGAATTAGATAATAATGGATTTGAACCTTTTGATAGCGCCCAAATAAATAGTTTACTATTATTATTAGCACAGTTAAAAGAAACCTACAAGATACCAGATGCCAATTTTATTGGGCATGCTGATATTGCACCAAAGCGTAAAGTAGATCCTAATATTCAATTCCCTTGGGTGGTTTTAGCTCAAAAAGGATACGGAGTTTGGTTTGAGCCAAATGTAAATTACACATTGCCAGAATCCATGTCCATTCCTTATGCTTTGGCCATGGTGGGGTATGATATTAAAGACACCACAGCTGCGATTCTAGCATTTAAACGACATTTTAGAACAGATAGTACCGCTGTTATTACGGATAATGACAAGTCTGTTTTATATCAATTAATACAAAATAAATTATCACACTAACAATTGTTAGCGTAATTTTGTGTAAAATAAAAAGGTATGGATTTCAAGTTAACAGAGGAGCAGCTTATGATTCAAAAGGCAGCACGTGAGTTTGCACAACAACAATGTTTGCCTGGTGTAATTGAAAGAGATGAACATCAAAAATTTCCCAAAGAACAACTAGAACAATTGGCCGATTTAGGATTTTTAGGCATGATGGTTTCACCAGAAAATGGGGGTGCCGGAATGGATACGATTAGTTATGTGATAGCCATGGAAGAAATTAGTAAAGTAGATGCCAGTGTAAGTGTAGCAATGAGTGTAAACAATAGTTTAGTTTGTTGGGGATTGGAACATTATGGAAATGAAGAACAAAAGAAAAAATATTTAACCCCCTTAGCGCAGGGTAAAAAAGACGGGGCTTTGTTTATTGGGGCTTTTTTATTAAGTGAACCGGAAGCAGGAAGTGATGCAACGCATCAACATACATCAGCCATTGATCATGGGGATCATTACCTATTGAATGGGGTAAAAAATTGGATTACCAATGGATCTTCAGCATCCATTTATTTAGTGATGGCTCAAACAGATGCTTCTAAAGGGCCAAAGGGTATCAATGCGTTTATTATTGAGAAAAATACACCTGGTATTACAGTAGGTGCTAAAGAAAATAAATTAGGTATTAGAGGAAGTGATACACATGCGGTTTCTTTTATGGACGTGAAAGTGCCTAAAGAGAATAGAATAGGGGCAGATGGATTTGGATTTACTTTTGCTATGAAAACTTTGAATGGAGGAAGAATTGGTATTGCTGCACAGGCTTTAGGCATTGCAAGCGGTGCTTATGAACTTGCTTTGGCGTATAGTAAACAAAGACAATCTTTTGGAAAGCCCATACATGAACACCAAGCCATACAATTTAAATTAGCAGAAATGGCCACTAGAATTCAATCTGCTAGGTTATTATGTTATCATGCTGCTTGGGAAAAAGACCAAGGCTTAGATTATACCACTTCGGCGGCCATGGCAAAATTACATGCTAGTGATACTGCTATGTGGGCGGCTACAGAAGCGGTTCAAGTACATGGAGGATATGGTTTTGTAAAAGAATTCCATGTGGAAAGATTAATGCGTGATGCAAAAATTACACAGATATATGAGGGTACTAGTGAAATACAAAAAATGGTCATAGGAAGAAACATTACCAAATAATTATTAGATGCCTGTAGATATTCAATTTTATAATACCATTCATGCGCAATTAGTAGCAAAGCATGTGCAGTTAGTGGCTGTGAGTAAAACCAAGCCACAGGAAGATATTGTATCATTGTATGAACTTGGGCAAAGAAATTTTGGCGAAAATTATGTGCAGGAATTAGTAGACAAAGCAGCTGCTTTGCCCGCCGATATTCATTGGCATTTTATAGGACATTTGCAATCCAATAAAGTAAAATACATAGCACCCTTTGTTTATTTGATACATGGGGTAGATTCTGAAAAGCTTTTAGCTGAAATTAATAAACAAGCCATTAAGCAAAATCGAATGATAGCTTGTTTGTTACAAGTACATATAGCAACAGAGGAAACAAAATTTGGTTTTGATGCAGCAAGCTTGGAAGAATTTATAAATAGTAAACGTTTATTAAATTATAGTAATGTGGTGGTGAAAGGGCTTATGGGCATGGCTAGTTTTTCGAATGATGCGACTTTAATTGATCAAGAATTTACTACTTTAAAAAAATTATACGACAAAACTGCTACTGCTTTAAATCATATACATTTTGACACTTTAAGTATGGGCATGAGTTCTGATTATGAACATGCCATAGCAAAAGGAAGTAATATGGTCAGAATAGGCAGCTTACTTTTTGGAGCAAGAAATTAGTTTGAATGAAACCTATAAAAAAAGCTGCTCCTTTAATTGGGAGCAGCTTTTTTAGTATACTAAGTAATTCTATTTAGTGTTGATCTTATTTAGTTTTCCCATAATCAAATACCAATTGGCAGAATGCTTTTACGCCAACAATAAAGCCAGACTCATCTAAATAAAAATCTGGAGTGTGATGTGGGCCTGCTTTACTAGGATCAGTTCCTTTAGGTAAACCGCCAACATTAAAGAAAAAGCTTGGTGCTTTTGCTGCAAAAAATGAAAAATCTTCTGCACCTGTAATCCAAGTTGATTCAGAAACATTTTCTTCGCCAGCTGCTTTCTGTAAAGAAGGTAAGGTCTTTTTTACCAATGCAGGATCGTTATAGGTAACCAATGTTTTTGTTTCAATAGTAACATCTGCAGTGGCGCCACTACTTTGTGCAATAGTTTGAGCTGTATGTTTTATTCTTTCATGCACTTCTTCTTGCATTTTACTATCTAATGTTCTAATGGTTCCAGTCATCTCAGCTGTTTCAGGAATGATATTGGAACGAACACCACTATTTATAGTACCAACTGTAATTACTAATGGTGCTTTGGTTAAATCCATTTGACGACTTACAATATGTTGTAAGCCTTCAATAATTTGCGCACTAGCTGCAATAGGGTCTACGCCACCCCAAGGTTGAGAACCATGACTTCCTTTGCCATTTACTTTGATGGTAAACCAATCAGAAGATGCCATGAAAGCACCTGCTTTATATTTGATGGTGCCTACAGGAGTTTGAGAGGAGATATGTATACCAAAAACAGCTTCCACTTTCGGATTGTCTAAAGCACCTTCTTTAATCATAAGGGGCGCACCACCTTCTTCTGCAGCAGGAGGGCCTTCTTCAGCTGGTTGGAATAAAAAGACAATTGTACCAGGAACATCTTTTTGCATGGTGCTTAATAATTTGGCGGTAGCCATTAACATTGCTGTATGTGAATCGTGACCACAAGCATGCATAACACTTACTTTTTGGCCATTGAATTCGGTAGTCACTTTTGATGCGAAGGGTACTGGTGTTCTTTCATACACAGGAAGTGCGTCAATATCTGCTCTTAAAGCAATTACAGCTCCAGGTTTTCCACCTTTTAAGATGGCAACAACACCTGTTTTAGCAACAGGATATTTTACTTCTACATTAGGGAGTGTTTTTAAAAAATCGGCAATGTATTTTCCTGTATTTACTTCTCTATTTGAAAGTTCAGGAAATTCATGAAAGTGTCTTCTCCAAGCAATAAGCTGAGGCTCTACTTCTTTTAATAAAGAAGCATAGTTTTTTGGTAAATCTTGAGCTACACTTGATAGTGTAACAAGTACCAATAAGGAAAGGAAAATTTTACGCATTGTATTTTATTTATTATTTATCTAATTGTTTAAAATGAATTAAGCTTGGTATTCCCCATAAATACCTCTTAGTACATCGGCTATTTCTCCTAATGTACAAAGGTTTTCAATAGCTTCTATGACCGAAGGCATTATGTTTTCTGTGCCACTTGCTGCAACCTTAACAGCAGCTAAACAAGTAGCAACTTTAGCAGCGTCTCTTCTAGTTTTTAGTGTTTTTAATTTTTCAATTTGTTCTATTCTTATGCTCTCGTCAATTTGGAATACAGGTATATTGGTGGTGGAAGTAGATTCAAATTGATTTACACCCACAATTATCTTTTCTTTAGATTCTATATTTTTTTGATAAGCATAAGCACTTTCTGCAATTTTATTTTGCATAAATCCATTTTCAATAGCACTCACACTTCCACCCATTTCATCTATTTGATGCATGAGTGCCAATGCTTTTTCTTCTACTTCATTGGTTAAGCTTTCTATAAAATAACTTCCTGCCAATGGATCGGCGGTATCGGTAATGCCGCTTTCATGTGCCACAACTTGCTGTGTTCTTAATGCAATACTTGCAGCTTCTTGTGTAGGTAATCCCAATGCTTCATCAAAACCATTGGTGTGCAAGCTTTGCGTGCCCCCTAATACTGCCGCAATAGTTTGTATGGTAACCCTACTAATATTATTTAAGGGTTGTTGGGCTGTTAAAGTAGCACCCCCCGTTTGCGTATGAAAACGAAGCATCATGGCTTTTTCATCAGTAGCCCCTAAATCTTTCATGATAGTCGCCCACATTTTTCTGGCGGCTCTAAATTTGGCTACTTCTTCAAATAAATTATTATGTGCATTAAAAAAGAATGACAATCTTTTTCCAAATACATTTATATCTAATCCTTTTTCAATAGCAGCTTTCACATAGGCCTTACCATTACTTAATGTAAAGGCAACTTCCTGCACCGCAGTGCTGCCCGCTTCTCTAATATGATAGCCCGAAATACTAATGCTATTCCACTTAGGTAAATGCATGCCACAGTATTCGAAAATATCGGTAATAATACGCATCGATTGTTTAGGAGGGTAGATATAAGTACCTCTTGCAGCATATTCTTTTAAGATATCATTTTGAATGGTGCCCGCTAAATTATTTAAATCAATGCCTCTTTTTTTAGCCATGGCTACATATAAAGCCAATAAAATAAAACCTGTTGAATTAATAGTCATGGAGGTGCTTATCTTATCTAATGGAATATCCTTAAATAAAATTTCCATGTCCTCCAAAGAACAAATGGATACACCTACTTTGCCCACTTCACCTTCGGCTAAAGAATGGTCTGCATCATATCCAATTTGAGTAGGTAAATCAAAAGCAACACTTAATCCCATTACACCCTGAGACAATAAAAAGTGATAGCGCTTATTGCTTTCTTCTGCAGTAGAAAAGCCAGCATATTGACGCATTGTCCATAATTTACCTCTATACATATCTGATTGAACACCTCTTGTATAAGGATACTCACCAGGTAATAATGTTTCATTTAAATCGGTAGGTAAATCATTGCAGGTATATACCTTCTTTATCTCAATGCCACTATCTGTCTTTTTTGCTGCTTCTTGCATGGTTAAATTTACGAAAAATTCAAAATAGAGGGGCTCCAATTATTTCTATTTTCGAAATGGTTGGGTATTTGTAAATGCCCCTAATATTGTACTTTTGTACAATAAACATTGAATTATGTCTTCAGATACGAATATTGCCCTAAGTACACCCGTTTCCTTTACTGCAGGAGCCATTGCCGAAATTAACCGTCTAATGGCCGAGCCAGACTTTGATCAGCAACAAAGGCTTAGAGTAGGTGTGAAAGGTGGTGGATGTAGCGGTATGACCTATGTTTTGGGATTTGACGTTCCCAAAGATGAAGATGAAATTTTTGCTATTGATGGAATTCCTTGCTGCATGGAAAAGTCGCATCAGATTTATTTATATGGCATGCAAGTGGATTGGCAAGGGGGTTTAAATAGTCGTGGATTTACTTTTAACAATCCAAATGCGTCTAGTACTTGTGGATGTGGTACTTCATTTGCGGTTTAAATTTTTCGAAAAAATACATCATCCTCGCTCTCTCTCACTTCGTTCAAAGATCGCTCGGTTGAGTATTGTTTTCATAAAAAATTTAAACAAATTTCAGTCTACGAATGAATTTTTCGAAAAAATACATCATCCTCGCTCTCTCTCACTTCGTTAAAAGATCGCTCGGTTGAGTATTGTTTTCATAAAAAATTTAAACAAATTTCAGTCTACGAATGAATTTTTCGAAACAATACATCATCCTCGCTCTCTCTCACTTCGTTCAAAGATTGCTCGGTTGAGTATTGTTTTCATAAAAAAATTTAAACAAATTTCAATAAAAAAAGGCCCTCGAATTATCGAGGGCCTTTTTAGTATAATAGGGAAGTATTATTTTTTCTTTTTCTCTTCGCGTCCTAATGGGCGACTCTTTGCAAAGTCAACTAATACAGGAGCAGCTACAAAGATAGAAGAGTAAGTACCAGTGATAACTCCAATTAACATAGCGAAGGCAAAACCTCTTGTTACTTCTCCACCAAAGATGAATAAGATTAAGATAGTTAAGAACACCGTTAAAGATGTCATAATAGTACGACTCAAAGTTTGGTTAATCGCTTTGTTAATGATAGAGGCATTGTCTGCGCCTTTCATTATTTGGCTATCCTCACGAATACGGTCATAAACAATTACAGTATCGTTCATAGAGAAACCAATAACGGTTAATACCGCTGCAATAAAATGCTGGTCAATCTCTAATGGGAAAGGAACCACTTTTCTTAAGAAGCTAAATACAATCAATGTAACAAATACATCGTGTAATAAAGAGAAAATAGTACCTAAAGAATATCTCCAATCACGGAAACGTATAAAGATGTATAAACAAATTGCTATCAATGCAAAGATGGTGGCTTTGGTAGCACCAGCTTTTAAATCATCAGAGATAGTAGGCAATACCGTTTGAGAACTTTGCTTGTATTGAGAATCAAACTCTTTTAAAGAAGTTCCTTCTGGTAATTGTTTTTCTAATCCTTTAAATAATAAGCCTTCTACTTCAGCATCGATATTATTTCCTTGCTCCTTAATTTTATATGAAGTAGTAATGTTAATTTGATTTTTAGAATCTACTGTTTTAATAATAGGAGATTCACCGAATACTTTTTTCAAATCATCTCTTACAGATTCGATATTTACTGCCTTATTAAATTTGATCGTGTAACTTCTTCCTCCAGCAAATTCAACACCTTCGTCAAATCCGTTAAAGAAACTAGCAATACCCATTACCAATACAACTGCAGAAAGCATGTAAGCATATTTTCTGAATTCAATAAATTTGAAAGAAGCATGTTTGAAGATACCTCTTGAAATTTTTGTGAAATATTCGAAGTGTCTGTTTTTGCTAGTATAGATATCTGTAATTAAACGAGAAACTAAAATACCACAGAATAAAGAAAGTAAAATACCAATAATTTGAGTTGTTGCAAATCCAAGTACTGGACCTAATCCAAAGTAAGCTAAGATACAAGCTGTTAAAAGGGTAGTAACGTGTGCATCCAATACTGGAGACATAGAACGTTTGTAACCATCTGTTACAGCCAATTGATAGCTTTTACCTTTGGTTAATTCCTCTTTAATACGCTCGAAAATAATTACGTTCGTATCAACTGCCATACCAATTGTCAATACCAAACCTGCAATACCAGGTGCTGTTAAAGTAAAACCTAATGCACTTAATATACCTATTGTAAACAATAAGTTTAATATCAATGCAATATTCGCTACCCAACCACCTGTGTTAAAATATAATAACATTAAAGCGAAAATCACTAAGAAGGAAATACCAAATGCCATTGCGCCACCTTGAATAGAAGCCAATCCTAAAGTAGGGCCTACTAATTGCTCTTGTACAATTTTAGCAGGGGCTGGTAATTTACCACTCTCTAATATTTCAGCTAAATCTTGTGCTGTTTTTAAAGAATAATTTCCAGAGATAGATGAGTTACCTGTTGTAATCGCATCATTCACATTGGGTGCAGAATAAACAATATTATCAAGTACAATAGCAAGCGGCTTGCCTACATTTTTTGTAGTCATCTTAGCCCAGATGCTTGTACCTAATTTGTCCATATTCATTTTGATGGCAACCTTGCCTCTTTCGTCAAAATCTTGTGCTGCATTTGCAACATGGTCACCTTCTAATTCTGCTTGACCATTGTCTAAAGTTTTGATTGCATAAATAGGAAGTACTTCCTTATTTTTTGCATCTTCATTTTCAACTTTACCATACATGAATACCAAGTTCGAAGGGAATTTAGCTCTTACTTCTGGCATTGCTAAATAAGCATTTAATTTAGCGGTATCTTTTTTTAATGTGTAACCAATTTCAGCAGGGTATACATATTGACCATTCTTTCCTTGGAAAGGTTGTGTAAACTGAACTGTCTTTAACAAAGGATTTTTGTTAAGGCTTAATTTAGAAGTATCTGCTTTCGCTAAATTGTTAGTATCGGTAGTTCCGTTTAAGCTTGCTTCAATAGCTTTATCCGCTGCAATAATTCCATTTTGAAAATCTTTGTTCTCAAAAGTATACACTTCAAAAAATTGAAGATTCGCAGTTGATTGTAAATAAGAACGTACACGCTCTTTGTCATTTACACCCGCTAATTCAATATTGATAATGCCTTTTGTAGCATCAGGGTTAATATTTGGAGATGCCAAACCAAAGCGGTCAATACGTGTTCTTAAAATACGATAAGTATTATTGAAGGCTTGTGTTGATTGTTCTTTTAAGTAAGTAACTACTGCATCATCAGAAGCATCAAATTTTAATTTACCATTGCTTCTTGTTGCAAATAATGGAGCTAATTTTCCAGTAGGATTAATAGTAGCATATTCTTCTCTAAATAAAGAGATTAAGTCGGCACGGCTGTTTGCTTTCTTTTGTACGGCATTGTTTAAAGCAGTATTGAAAGAGGCGTCTTTGGTATAGTTGGCTAAAGACTTAATTAAGCCATCTAGACCTACTTCCATCGTAACACTCATACCTCCTTGTAAATCAAGGCCTAACATTAATTCTTTTTCTTTAGCAGCAGCATAAGTTGTTAAACCAAAAGCCAATTTCGTGTCTTTGGTGCTATCTAATAATTTCTTATAATAAGCTTTTTGAATATCATTTAAGCTATCGTTGTATAACAATTGCTCTTCCTTATTAGAAGGGTAGACTTGATCTGCTTTTGGGAATTTCTTCACCCATGAAGTGGCTTTCGCTTCCATGGCTTTTTCGTGACTTCTTACAAACCAAGTAAATGACAATTGGTAAAGACAAATTAAAATAAGCGCAATAGTAAAAAAGCGCACTAATCCTTTGAGTTGCATAATAGTGTGGTTAACTGATTTTTAGTCGGCAAATATAATGGAAACGGGCCAAAATAAAGGCTAAAAAGCCATTATTTTACCTTCAAGAGGCTTACGTCAAAGTACAAAGGGGCATTGCCTGGGATATCTCCACTTCCTGAAGATCCATAACCTAATGAGGATGGGATAAGTATCTTAATTTGACCACCTTCGCCTATCAAAGGCAAAGCTATTTGCCATCCTGGAATAAGGTTGTTTAGGGGGTAGGTGATGGTACCGCTATCAAAAGTCTTATCACTCATTAATTTTCCTGTATAAGTTACTGTAATTGTGCTAGTTAGCTTAGGCTTATTGCTATTTCCTGCAGTAATTATTTGATATAGCACACCACTAGGGTCTGATACATAAGTAATATTATTCTTGGTTGCATAGGCAATCATTTGTTCCTTTTCACTTGTCGAAGACTTGCTACAGCCTATTTGACTTATGAGTCCCATAATGAGTAGACTCGCGATGGTTAATTTGCGAAAAATGAGGGTAGAAGGGTTTTTGGAGATCATTTGGTTCATTTTTTATTTTTTAAGTGCTTCAATTCATTAAATCTTTGTTCGTTCATCTCAGCGGTAAATTGCTGGTAGATCCAAGCAAATCCAAAGGAGAAAACAATAATAGCAATAACTATCCATATTTCATTGCCCCTCATGTTGGCCACCATACTCGCCCTTTCGTACCAGCCTGTTTCTGAAATGAGGAGGATGAGCATTCCCACGCTTAGGCCAAAACTTAAACCTATTAAGAAAGGTTTGCGTTTAAAATGGGGTAGGACTCTATCTTTTTCCCATTGTAGGTAAAATTTTTCTTCCTCTGGGCTAATCATATTGCAAATTTATGCTTTGATAGTTAAATTAGACATTCATTGCTTACATTTAATTTTTAAATGGATCTTGATTAACAAAATTTTAAAAGCTGTTTATGAAATCGTTTATTACAAAATGGGGTCTTACTATTAGTTTGGTTGTCATTTCTGTTCATTTTATTGCCCAATTATTTGGGGAAGAGTATAAAGTAGTGGAGGCAATTAGTAAGGCACTTTTCTTACCTACCCTAATGATGTATTTGTATGTTCAACCCAATGTGTTCAATAAGCCTGGAAAAAATTTGGTAATGATAGGATTGTTCGGCTCTTTTTTAGGGGATGTGTTTTTAATTTCAAAATCACTTTTTATTCCTGGAATGATTGCGTTTATGATGACGCATGTTTTTAATATCCTATTTTTCAGTAAAATAAATAGTCTGAAAAATCCAAAATCTACTATTTTATATATATCAATATTTTTATTAGTTAGCTTTTGTGTGTTTATGTACTTACAATTAAGTGGAGGGATGGGAAAATTAATTTACCCAATACTAGTATACATGGCACTTATTTCTTCGGCGGCACTCATGGCAATTCATGTAGCTAATAATAAGCCTACTAAAATTATAGCTAATAATTTTTGGATCCCTGGTATGTTATTTTTCTTAGCTTCAGATTCAATTTTAGCTTTTAATAAATTTGATTGGTCAATCAATGATCCTATTGAAAATATAGGCTTGGTAATTATGATTACTTATGGATTGGCTCAGTTTTTATTGGTGAAAGGATTTCAATTGTATTTTTCTACAAAGACTGCTGAATAACTTCACTGATTAAGTTTGTAATCTTGATATAGATCGCATAAAAAAACCTTCCTCGATAAATCGGGAAGGTTTTTTTTATGGCTTGATGCGAAAAAATCGCGGTCAATATTAGTAACCCATGCCACCCATATCAGGAGCATGTCCTCCACCTTGTGGAGCTGCTGCTGGAGCTGGTTTGTCAGCAATCACACACTCTGTTGTTAACAACATAGAGGCAATAGAAGCTGCATTCTCTAAAGCAACTCTTGTTACTTTAGTAGGATCGATAACACCTGCTTTGAATAAGTTTTCGAATACTTCTGTTCTTGCATTAAATCCGAAGTCATCTTTTCCTTCTTTGATTCTTTGAACAACAATAGATCCTTCAATACCACTATTCTTAACAATTTGACGAAGCGGTTCTTCAATCGCACGACGTACGATTTGGATACCTGTATTTTCATCTTCGTTAGCGCCTTTTAATTTTTCTAAACTTGCTACGGCACGAATGTAAGCAACCCCACCACCTGGTACGATTCCTTCTTCCACTGCAGCACGCGTTGCGTGTAAAGCATCGTCAACACGATCTTTCTTTTCTTTCATTTCAGTTTCAGTAGCTGCACCAACATACAATACGGCAACACCACCACTTAACTTCGCTAAACGCTCTTGTAATTTCTCACGATCGTAGTCAGAAGTTGTATTTTCAATTTGCGCTTTAATTTGATTTACGCGAGCAGTGATATCTGCTTTTTTACCTTTACCACCTACGATAACGGTATTGTCTTTATCAATTGTGATAGAACTTGCTTGACCTAAATAAGATAAGTCGGCGTTTTCTAATTTAAAACCTTGTTCTTCGCTGATAACAGTTCCTGCAGTTAAGATAGCAATGTCGTTTAACATTTCTTTTCTGCGATCACCGAAGCCTGGAGCTTTTACTGCAGCAACTTTAATAGTGCCACGTAATTTATTTACTACCAATGTTGCCATTGCTTCACCTTCTAAATCTTCAGCGATGATTACTAATGGACGACTTGTTTGAGCTACTTTCTCTAAAATATGTAAGATGTCTTTCATTGCTGAAATCTTCTTGTCATAAATTAAGATGTATGGATTTTGCATTTCTGCTTCCATCTTTTCGCTATTGGTAACGAAGTAAGGAGAAACATATCCACGGTCAAATTGCATACCTTCTACAACATCCACTGTAGTATCGGTACCTTTTGCTTCCTCAACAGTGATAACACCTTCTTTACCTACTTTGCTCATTGCAAGTGCAATCAACTTACCAATTTCATTATCGTTGTTAGCAGAAATAGAAGCTACTTGCTCAATCTTTTTAGCGTCGTTACCCACTGCTTGAGATTGTGCTTTTAAACTTGCTACTACTTTTTCAACTGCTTTATCAATACCGCGTTTCAAATCCATAGGATTTGCACCAGCAGTAACGTTTCTTAAACCTTCGCCAATGATAGCTTGCGCTAAAACAGTAGCAGTTGTAGTACCATCACCAGCTTGATCAGCGGTTTTGCTTGCTACTTCTTTAACCATTTGAGCACCTATATTTTCGATAGGATCTTCTAAGTCAATTTCTTTTGCAACAGAAACACCATCTTTAGTAATAGAAGGTGATCCAAATTTCTTTTCAATAACAACGTTACGACCTTTTGGTCCTAAAGTTACTTTTACGGCGTTGGCTAAAGTGTCAACCCCTTTTTTCATTTTATTTCTCGCTTCTAAGTCGAAAAAAATCATTTTAGACATATAAACTTATTTTATTTCGTTAATTAATAATTCAGATTTCAACAATTAAACAATTGCCAAAATATCGCTTTCACGCATGATCAATAAATCTTGACCTTCAATTTGAATTTCTGTTCCAGCATACTTGCCGTATAAAACGGTATCGCCCACTTTAACAGTAACAGGTTCGTCTTTTTTACCAGTGCCAGCAGCAACAACAACTCCGCGTTGTGGTTTTTCTTTAGCCGTATCTGGGATGATGATTCCTCCAGCTGTTTTTTCTTCTGCAGCGGCAGGCTTAATTATTACTCTGTCATGTAGAGGAGTAATGTTTAATTTCTTAGCCATACTTTATCGTTTTTTGTTTATTAATAAATATTATACTTCCATTACATCGATAATCGTGCCACTGCAATTATTTCCTATTTAATAGGTCATATTTTCAGTTTATTGGTTTTTTCAGCGTAAGGGAAGCAAATCTATGCCTAAAATTGCATGATAAGCAAAGGATTATGGTAAAAAATGTCAGTTTTTACCAATAATTTAGATAGATTTGCAGCCGTTTAGCTCTTACACATATGATGAACCGAAGAAATATTAGAATTAAAGTAATGCAGGTGCTGTATATGGTTGAAAATCAAAACCAAAGCAGTCCCGGCTCCCTACTTCAGAAGGAATTTGACAAAACACGTAATTTGTTTGTTTTCCTGGTTCATCTTGTCCACCAAGTAGCCTTGTATGCCGAAGTAGAAGCAGGGCAGAGAGCCTCCAAAAATTTACCCAACCAAGCAGATTTATCCGTCAATATTAAATTGGCAGGTAATAGTATTGTGTGGCAAACCATAGAGTCGGAAAAATTTAAAAAAGCCACTGCCATTGTGAATCCAGATCAGTGGGTTAATGAGGATATAGTGAAAACCTTATTTAGGATTTTATCAGAATCGGCTATTTATAAAACTTATATAGAAGACCAAAGTAGGGATAAGGCGAAAGAGAAGGAAATTCTAAAGTATATCTTTGGCACCCTTATTTTGGAGTCGGATAATATGTTAGAGTATATTGATGAGCGCTTCGCCAATTGGGAAGATGAGGGCGATATGATGGTAGGGTTTATGTTGAATTATTTGCAAAAACCTGGGTCGATCGATTTCTTAGATTTAGTAGGTGAAGAGAAGATGAAATTTGCAACCGATTTATTACAAACTGCGATAGACAAGAAATCGTATACGGAAGAGGTGATTAAGCCAAAATTAAATAACTGGGATCCAGAGCGTATTGCAGTGATAGACATGATATTACTTCGTTTAGGTGTTTGTGAATTATTGTATTTTGATACCATACCTACCAAAGTAACGATCAATGAATACATCGATTTAGCCAAGGAATACAGTACCGAACAAAGTGGCCATTTTGTGAATGGTATTTTGGATAATATTCATAAAGAGCTAGTGGGTTCGGGAAAAATTCAAAAAATAAGCCATAAGGCGAAATAGTTTCTTTGCATTATATTTGCTTACAATTTATAAATAAATAAAAATGACACAATTCTTATTACAAGCTCCACCACAAGGAGGAGGTACTTTCCAATTAGTAATGTTGGGTGGTATAATTTTAGTATTTTGGTTTTTTATGATTCGTCCACAAGCTAAAAAAGCGAAAGAGCAAAAGAAGTTTATTGACGATATTCAAAAAGGAGACAAAGTTGTAACCATTGCTGGTATTCACGGCACTGTTAATAAAGTAAACGAAGACAATACCATCCAATTGGAAGTAAGTCCAGGTAGTTACTTAAAAATTGAAAAATCTTCTATTAGTTTAGAGTGGTCAAAAACCAACCCTAAATAATTATAATTGGTTTGATTAAAAAAAGTCCGAAATTGGGGTAACTAATTTCGGACTTTTTTATGTCTAAGATGATCGGACTTACTGGTGGAATAGGCGCAGGGAAAACCATGGTAGCAAAACTGTTTGCTAGTATTGGAGTTCCTGTGTTTAATGCCGATGATACTGCAAAGGAGCTGATGCAAACCAGTCCAGCAATCAAATCGCAATTAATAAAACAGTTTGGCGAAAAAGTATATGAAAATGGCATCTTACAAAAAGCTTATTTATCTTCCATCGTTTTTTCCGACCCGCATCAACTCGCCTTATTAAATGCTATTGTACACCCCATTACCATTCAAGCTGCTTGGGATTGGGCGAAACAACAAACGGCGCCTTATGTGATAAAAGAGGCAGCTCTTTTATTTGAGTCCAATGCTGCCGAAGGATTAGATTTTGTAATTGGTGTAACGGCGCCGAAGCCTTTAAGAATACAAAGAATTATGCAAAGAGATGCTTGTTCCAAAGAGGAAGCAGAAAGTAGAATGCGCTATCAAATAAATGATACCATTAAAATGCGTTTGTGTGATAAGGTAATTGTGAACGATGAAATACAATTAATCATGCCACAAGTATTGTCTATTCACGAATTTATACTGTCTTCAAAATTTTAAAGCAGGCTCTTTTTAATCTTCCCTCGAAATCGAATGGGGTAGTGGCTTTAGTGATATCTTTAATAGAGGTACTATGAATACTTTCTGCTTCTAATTTAAAATGAGAAAAGTTAGTACTAAAATAAAGTATACCATTGGGTTTCATGGAGCGTAAAACGTCGTTAATTAATTCAACATGGTCTCTTTGAATATCTAGTACATCCTTCATTCTTTTACTATTGCTAAAAGTAGGAGGATCCATCAACACTAAATCGTATTTATTACTGGGTAATGTTTTTAAATATTGCTTTACATCGGCATGAATAAACTGATAGGCAAGTTTATTGTTTAATTTATTGAGCGCAAAGTTTTCTTCACTCCAAGCCAAATAAGTTTTAGATAAATCAACCGAGGTAACCGTTTTTGCGCCAGCAGCTGCAGCATACACCGAAAATGAACTGGTGTAAGAAAATAAATTTAAAAATTCAGTGTCTTTGGCTTCGGCTTGCACCATTTGTCTGGTAATACGGTGATCTAAAAATAAACCAGAATCTAAATAGTCGGTGAGGTTTACTAAAAACTGTAAACCATTTTCTTGAACAGTAATAATTTTAGAGGCAGGGATGGAAGCTTCCTTTTCATATTGCTCTTCTTTATGATCCATTCGCTTACGTATTCTTAGATACATATTCTCAATGGGGAGTGCTGTGATATTGGCAATGCAGTTTTTTGTTTCAATTAACCAGGTATCATGTTCTTCGTCGGATAAGCTATGTCGTCGATTGTATTCAGCTATATAAATATAGTCTTCATAAATTTCAATACAAATAGGAAATTCAGGTAGGTCATGGTCATACAAGCGCCAACAACTAATGTTTTGTCGTTTGGCTTGTTTAATGCGGTGCTTATAATTCTTAAGCAACCGATTTTCGAACATCTGAAATTTTACGGGTGTCACTATTTTAATTTAGCCAAAGCTACTTTAATTCTAGCCCAAGCTTTTTCAATATTTGGCATGCTATTGGCAAAAGAGAAACGAACGCAATTGGGTTCTCCAAAAGCATCTCCCATCACAGAAGAAACATTCGCTTCGTTTAAAATATACATGCTAAAATCGGGGGCATTTTTAATAGTAGTAGTGCCATCAGATTTGCCATAGTAAGCACTTACATCAGGGAATACATAAAAAGCACCTTGAGGAGCGAAACATTTAAATCCTGGTATTTCGTTTACAAGTGCTAAAGTTTTTTCACGACGACGTGTGAATTCTTCGGTCATTGCTATAGAAGGTTTTAAATCACCAATTAAGGCAGTGACAGCTGCTTTTTGTGTAATACTTGAAGTGCCAGAAGTAAATTGTCCTTGTAATTTTTCCATGGCTTTTGCTAATTCAACATTGGATGCAGTATAGCCTAAGCGCCAACCGGTCATCGCAAAACCTTTACTTAAACCATTGATTACAATAATTTGATCTTTGATGGCATCAAACTGAGCAATGCTTTCGTGTTTGCCTTCGAAGTTAATGTACTCATATATTTCATCTGATAAAATGGTAATACTAGGATACTTTTTAAATAAATTCGCTAAAGCTTCTAATTCAGTTTTGTTGTACACTGCACCAGAAGGGTTACAAGGCGAAGAGAACATGAAAACTTTTGTTCTTGAAGTAATAGCAGCTTCAACTTGAGCAGGGCTCACTTTAAAACCATCTTCCACCGTACTTCTAATTTCTACTACTTTACCGCGAGCAATTTTTACCAGTTCAGAATAAGTAACCCAATAAGGAGTAGGAATGATTACTTCATCCCCATCGTCTACTAAAGCTAAAATCGCATTCGCTAAACTTTGTTTAGCACCTGTAGAGGTTACAATATTTTCGGGCTTATAGTCTAAATTATTATCACGTTTTAATTTACTGCAAACGGCTTCTCTTAAATCGGCAAATCCTGCGACAGGTGTATAGTGACTCCAGTTGTCATTAATAGCTTTAATGGCGGCATCTTTAATATGTTGAGGAGTATCAAAGTCGGGTTCTCCCAAACTTAAGTCAATAACATCTTTGCCTTGTGCTCTTAACTCACGGCCTAATTTTGCCATTTTTAAAGTTTCTGGCTCACTGAATCTGTTTAATAGGGAAGATAGTATCATGGATTGCTTATTTGAAATACAAATTTCGCAAATTATTCGCAAACAGACGTAAGTTTTAGACTTTGTTAGCCACCAAATTATTCCCTTTGTGTTAATATCTACTTAGCAGCGGCAAGGATGGGGTCTAAATTAGGAAGAAAGGCTTTTTTACGCTTTAGCTCATAGTTATAGATAAGTTGACCAAGGTTTTTATAAAACGGGAAACCAATAGTGTCGTAATCGTATTTGCTATCGTTTAAAATGCCATCGCTATTGCAATAAATAACGGCGCTTAACATAAATTCAACTTTCTTTTCGGGATCCATGACGTAGGCAATGTCTAATAAAAACCCATAAGCATCACCCACTTTATTAAATATTTTAATATTACTAGGGAAGGGGCCTTTGGCAGAACCTGTGTATAAAAATTTACAATAAGCTGGCCAATAATTAGCAGTATCGTAAGTAGGATATTGCGATTCAGTAGGCAAAGTGTGCATCCAATGCAATAAAAACTTTCTATCTTCTGTGGTTAAATTAAATCTTTGCGCTGGAGGGGTTTGATCAAAGAATAGCACCGATTTTAAAATATGCGTGAGGTCGTTTAAATAAATTCTATTTTTTTCAGAAAAATTTAAAGGGCCTTTTATTAAAGAGTCTTGGTTGTTCCAATAACCATTGCCAATAAAAGCATTATAATAGGGAAGACTATCTTTATTGAATTGCGCAGGCTGATGATAAATTACTTTTCCTTTTTCATTGTAAAAATCTATGGCTTGCGTGCTTCTATTTTCTTTAGCAGAGCGTCCTAATTCAAGTCTATTTCTTATAAAAACATCTTTATATCCTTTAGCCGCTAATTGTTCATGAACAGTATGTGGCGTTACAAATTCAAACAATCTATTGGCTGCATTGTTGTCGCTCACTAAAAATATTTCTTTAACGGCTTGTTCAATATTTTGTGTGCCATTTATAGAATAAGGATTATTGTAGATGGTTTCTTGTCTATCTGCGACACTATCATATACCATTAAAGTTGACTTCGTAAGTCCCTTTACTTTTAAATTATTAATTTTTTCAAGTGCTAAAAAAGCCAAAGGCATTTTGACGGTACTTGCGGGATAAAAATATTCTTTAGGATTTAGGTGGTAAGCATATTCTTTAAAATGAGGTATATTGTTTTTGTCTCTATCTATTTGTGTGTAAATAATTTGAAGACGATAGTCATTGGGGTGCGCAAGCATTTTTCCAAATTGATCCGGTTTTTGTTGCATTAATTTTTCTAATAAATTAGCGTCAGTTTGTGCTATACTAGGCAATGCCCATAAAAGTAGTAGCGCTAAAGCGGTCGTAAATTTCATAGTCAAATGTATATAAACTAAGCTATATTTGGAACAGCTTATGGAAAAGTTTATTTCGGTATTTGATATGTTTAAGATTTCGGTAGGGCCTTCAAGCTCTCATACCTTAGGGCCTTGGCTTGCTGCAAAAAAATGTATTCAAAAACTAGAACAAGCATTTGGGTTAGATAAGATTATTAGCATACAAGTTTTATTATATGGCTCTTTGGCTAAAACAGGCAAGGGGCATGGTACCGATATGGCAGTCATGATGGGATTGATGGGCGAAGATCCTATATCAACCAATACCGATTTAATTGCTGAAAAAATTGCCAGCATAAAAACGAACAAAAGTATTTTAGTCAATAATAAATTGAATATTCCTTTTATAGTAGAACAGGATATGCTGTTTTTAAGAGATCAATTATTGCCACATCATCCCAATGCTTTACAATTTCTTGTTCAAATTGGGTCAAAGCAATATACGTATACTTATTACTCTATAGGAGGCGGTTTTATTGAAGAGCAAAATGAAGCCGGCGATATTAGTAGTTCCATCACTGATAATCACAATGTCAAGGACCTAGAAGTGCCTTTTCAATTTAATAATTCAGATGAACTATTGCATTGGTGTATAAAAACGGGTTTGCCTATATGTGAAATTGTAAAAGAAAATGAAAAAACAATTAGAGAAGAAATACAAGTAGCTCCTGCCTTAGAACATATTTGGGAGATCATGTTGGCTTGTATTTATAAGGGTTGTCATACTGAAGGTGAATTGCCTGGAGGTTTATTTGTTCAAAGAAGAGCCTTCGCTTTAAATAAAAAATTATTAAACGGGGCCACTTATACCAATATGAATGAGTGGATGGCCGCCATACAAAGTACGGGAAAAAGTTTTTCCAATATTTTAGACTGGGTAAGTTGTTTTGCCTTAGCGGTGAATGAACAAAATGCTTCTTTTGGCAGAGTGGTAACAGCGCCTACCAATGGAGCAGCTGGTGTAGTCCCCGCTGTTTTATTGTATGCTATATTATTTTCAGAAAATAATAACAAAGAAATTGTTTCCAATTTTTTATTAACTGCTAGCGCTATTGGTATTTTATTTAAAAATGGAGCAACGATTTCTGCTGCAATGGGTGGCTGTCAGGCCGAAATTGGGGTTTCCTCTGCCATGGCCGCAGCAGCACTCACTGAATTATTAGGGGGAAATCAAAAGCAAACTTTAATGGCTGCTGAAATTGCGATGGAACATCATTTAGGTTTAACATGTGATCCAGTAGGAGGGTTGGTTCAAATTCCATGTATAGAAAGAAATACAATGGGAGCCATAAAAGCTATCACAGCTGCTCAATTAGCTTTACAGAGTAAACCCGATTTTGCGTTGGTAAGTTTAGATAAAGTCATTAAAACAATGTGGAACACTGCCTTAGACATGAGTGTTAAATACAAAGAAACCGCAGAAGGGGGTTTGGCTATTCAAATTCCGATAGGTCTTGCAGAATGTTAGCAATCAATTAAACCAATACAAGGAAGTTAATCCATCTCCACTAAAGAATAATCTTGTATCACATTATATAAAGTACCTCTTTCAACTGGTTTTCTGTGGGCTTGTTTAATTAAGCGAACTAATTCTTCGGTACTCATAACAGGGGTTTGTTCTTCGCTACCTGCCATGGAATATATTTTAGTGGTATCGTCAATAGTGCCATCAATATCATTAACGCCATAACTTAAAGTTAGTTGCGCTAATTCACGACCCAACATTGGCCAATAGGCTTTTACATGTGGGAAATTGTCTAAATACAATCTAGAAATAGCATACATTTTTAAATCGTTCGCCATGGTAGACTCTGGAACATTGTGCATGTCATTATCCTTGTTTCTAAATTTCAAAGGAATGAAAGTATTGAAACCCTTTGTTTCGTCTTGCAATTGTCTTAATCTTTCCATATGATCAATACGGTGTTTCGCTTTTTCGATATGGCCATATAATAAAGTAGCATTGCTATGCATACCTAAATTGTGCGCAGTTTTATGAATATGTAACCATTCGTCTCCCGTAGCTTTATCTGCACAAATTATGGTTCTAATTTCTGGATGAAAAATTTCCGCACCGCCGCCTGGTAAAGAATCTAATCCTGCTTCGTGTGCTAATTTCATTCCGTCTTCAGTACTTAATTTAGCTTTTCTAAACATGTAATCTAATTCAACAGGAGTGAATCCTTTAATATGTAAATCGGGACGATGTGCTTTGATAGCGCGTAGTAAGGTTAAGAAAAAATCTAAAGTAAGTTTAGGATGCACGCCACCCACAATATGTACTTCAGTGACAGGTTTGCCATCATAGGATTTTACAATGTCCATCATTTGATCAATGGTCAATTCCCAACCTTCTTCTTTGTGTGCGTATAATTTGGAGTAAGAACAAAACTTACAAGAGAAAACGCAAACATTGGTGGGTTCTATATGAAAGTTTTTATTAAAGTAAGTAGTGTCTCCATGTAAGGATTCTCTTTTCCAATTGGCTAATGAACCTACATAAGGTAATGATGCTTTTTCAAATAAATAAACGCCTTCCTCAAAACTGATGCGTTGGTTGTTAATGACTTTAGTTCCTATTTGTTGTAAGAGATTGTCTTTTTCGGCAGCAATTATTATTTCAATATTTCCAGTACCCATAGCCCACTTTATTTAGAATGCAAAGCTACCAATTATCCCAATAATTATTGAATTATTATGGCTAATAAAAATCATATTTCTGTGTAGTTATCCTATTAAAATACCTGCAATACTAGCCGATAAATAGGAGGCAAGGGTTCCACATAAAAGTGCTTTCAAACCTAGTTCGGCTAAATCCTTACGACGAGAAGGAGCTAGTTCACTAATACCACCAATAAGCATACCCACACTGCTAAAATTGGCAAAACCACAAATAGCAATACTTACAATTAATAAACCCTTTTCGGTGATGATGGGAACCACTTTACTGGTTAAACTCTTAAAGGCTACAAACTCATTAATGGTTAATTTTTGTCCTAATAGTGTAGCTGCATTTTGAATATCTGCCGAAGGAATACCCATGGCCCAAGCCATTGGGTAAAATAGTTTACCAAATAGAAAATTCAAGCTTAAGTTTAAATCGGGGTTAAACAAATGTCCTACAGTAAGCATACACCAATCAATCATGGCTATTAATGCAATAAATCCAATTAACATGGCAATAACGTTCATGGCTAATTTAAAACCATCACCTGCGCCATGTGTAATCGCATCAATGGTATTACTGTATTGACTTTTTACTTGTAAAGTTACTTTACCCATGGTTTGTGAAACTTCTGTTTCAGGAAAAATTATTTTAGCAATTACTAAAGCACCAGGTGCTGCCATTAAACTGGCAGTAATTAATTTAGGCGCTAAATCTATACCAGCTTGTGCACCCATATTGGCATATACAATTAATATACCGCCTGCTATACAAGCCAAGCTACCACTCATGCTAGCTAAAATTTCACTTTTAGTCATGGTAGCTAAATAAGGACGTATCATAATTTGAGCTTCTACTTGACCTACAAAAGCACTAGCCACATTACTCAAGGCTTCCGCACCACTTACACGCATTATAAAATTCATGGCTTTGGCTACAACTGCCACTATTTTTTGCATGATGCCAAAATGATAAAATAAAGCTACTAGTACACATACTAATATAATAGTTGCTGTAACATTAAAGGCAAATACAAAACCGCCGTTGGCAAAATCGGCCACACCTGTTGGAGTGGTTGCTGCCACACCGCTATATACAAATGCTGCACCAGCACGGGCGAATTGTTCAATCTTACCCATGCCTTTTCCAATAATTTGGAAGAAATGAGTAATAATAGGAATTTTCAAAATTAAGACGCCAATGGTTAATTGTAGTAATAAACCACTTGCCACCAATCGGTAATTGATATTCTTTTTGTTATTGGAGAATAAAAATGCAATCATTAAAATAATCACAATACCAATAAGGCCTTGAAATCTTTCCATAGCTATATATTTGAGATAGGAAGATAAAAAAAAATAGGCAAACTATGCCTATTTTAATATTTTATAAAAAAGTCCAGTCAATCCTACAAATGCGACTGAATCTTTTTGTCAAGCACTGCTTTAGGTACGGCTCCAATTTGTTTGTCTACTACTTGACCACCTTTTACAAATAAGATAGCTGGAATAGAAGTAATACCAAAGTTCATACTTAGAGTAGGATTCACATCTACGTTTACTTTACCAATATTTACTTTGCCTTCGTACTGAGTAGCTAATTCTTCAATAACTGGTCCTATTGCTCTGCAAGGTCCACACCATTCTGCCCAAAAATCGATAACAGTTAATTTATCACTTTCCATTACGGTTGTTTGGAAATTGGCATCTGTAAATTCTAAACTCATGTTTTATATTTTTATGTTGATTGTTTTAAGTTTCTATAATTACTCCTTCAAAAATAGTTCCAAACCCTGATACCTGCCTATTTGACTTTTCCACTTTATTCAATGGCCATTGGGGACAAATTATATGGCAGTTAGTCGGACTAAGCGTCGGACAATTGATAGCTTAAGTAACTAAGTTCACCTGTACATTCAAAGCAGGGTTACTGTCTAAGAATTGAACAAGGTCATCATTCATAAGGAATCCTTTTTCAATAGTCAGTAAACTGGCTACTAATTGATCCTTTGGTTCGACAAAGCTTATTTTAAAAGAAGACTTACCTGGGTTTTGTTTTAAGTTCTTTTCAAAGAATTGAATCATTTCGGTATTTAAATGGCTAGGGTGCAGGCTAATTTCAATAGATCTTGTTTGCACTTGTTTTACTGTCTCTAATAATGACATGGTCATTATTTTAAATTCAAACTGATTAGATTGGTTGTACCTAGTTCTAAAAGATCCATTAATAAAAATCTTTTGCCCAACTTCTAAATAGTTTTGAAACTTAACATAGTCTTCGCTCCACAATAAAAAATCGGTTTTTCCTGCAAAGTCCTCAATCACAAATGATCCAAAATTCTTACCAGTTTTGGTAACACGATGTTGCACATCGGTTATCAAGCCAGCTAATTTAAAGGGCCTACCTAAATTATTAGGATACAATGTCAGATTGTCTTTTACTTCATTAAAAGCATTAATAGGAGTGAACTGGTAATGACGCATTTCAAATCCAAAATGATCTAGTGGATGGCCACTCATAAACATGCCTGTTATATCTTTTTCATGCTCCAATTTTTCCGTCAAAGTCCATTCTTCGCATACAGGAATTTTAGGAACAGGCACTTGCATAGCCGAAGGAAGGTCGCCAAATAAAGTATTGGTAGTACCTGCGTTCATCGATTGTAATGCTTGCGCATAGCCAATTAATTTTTCAAGGCCAGATATTCTATCGCCATCGGCAATGGTAAAATATTGTGCACGGTGGTATTCAGGGAAACAATCAAATGTGCCAGAGTAGGCCAAGCTTTCTAAAGATTTTTTATTAACGGCTCTTGACAACACTCTTTTCATAAAATCAACCATATCTACGAAATGTCCCGCTTTAGTTCTTTCTATAATAATTGCTTCAATAGCTGCATCACCCACTCCTTTTAAGCCACCTAATCCAAATCTAATTTCTCCTTTTTTATTAACAGAAAAACCTTTGAGCGATTCATTTACATCTGGACCCAATACTTTAATCTCCATTCTTTTACACTCTTCCATGAAAAAAGTAATCTTATCAATACTTCCTGCATGATTTAAAACAGCCGACATGTATTCGCCAGGGTAGTGTGCTTTTAAATAAGCAGTTTGGTATGCTAAGTAGGCATAACAGGTAGAGTGAGATTTATTAAACGCATATTGTGCAAAGGCTTCCCAATCGGTCCATACTTTTTCTAATACATTTTCGGGATGACCATTTTTTACAGCACCCGAAACAAATTGCGCTTTCATTTTATCCAATACCGACTTTTGCTTTTTACCCATGGCTTTTCTAAGTACATCGGCATCGCCCTTGGTAAAATTGGCAATTTTTTGGCTAAGCAACATTACCTGTTCTTGATATACCGTAATACCATAGGTGTCGGAAAGAATTTCTTCCATCACCGGTAAATCATATTTAATTAATTCACGGCCATGTTTACGCTCAATGAAATTGGGGATATACGCCATAGGACCTGGACGGTACAAGGCGTTCATGGCAATTAAGTCGGCAAATTTATCTGGCTTTAAATCGCGTAAATGTTTTTGCATGCCCACACTTTCAAATTGGAAAGTGGCATTGGTTTCGCCGCGTTGGTATAATGTAAAAGTTTTTGCGTCGTCTAGTGGGATTAAATCTAAATCAATGATGATGCCATGATTTTGTTTAATTAATTCTAAAGCTGTTTTTAAAATGGAAAGTGTTTTCAAACCCAAGAAGTCCATTTTAAGTACACCCGCTTCTTCAATCACACTTCCTTCAATTTGCGTGACCCATAAAGTAGAATCTTTGGCGGTAGCCACCGGCATGATTTCGGTTAAATCGCTTGGGGCAATAATGATACCTGCCGCATGAATACCGGTGTTTCTTATAGAACCTTCTAATCTTTCTGCTTCATGTAAAACAGCTGCACGTAAATCATTGCCTTTATATATTTCACGTAATTTTTTTACGTTGTCAATGTCTTCTGGTTGATAGCCTTCTCTTTCTGCTAAAGATTTTTCACCTTCCTTCACCGTTAGTGGTGCATGTAAACATCTATTTAATTCGGTGCCAGGTTTATCAGGCACTAATTTGGCTAATAAATTACTTTCAGATAAAGGTAAATCCATTACACGTGCTACATCTTTAATACTACTTTTAGCAGCCATAGTACCATAAGTAACAATTTGCGCTACCTGTTCTTTGCCATATTTATCAACCACATAATCAATCACTTTTTGACGGCCTTCGTCGTCAAAGTCCGTATCAATATCGGGCATGCTCTTACGATCTGGATTTAAGAAACGCTCAAATAGTAATTGATATTTAATAGGATCGATATTGGTAATGCCAATACAAAAAGCTACTACACTACCTGCAGCAGAACCTCTGCCGGGCCCTACAAATACGCCCATATTACGTCCAGCTTGTATAAAATCACTCACAATTAAAAAGTAACCTGCAAAACCCATGGTGCGAATAGTAAACAATTCAAAGTCGATTCGTTCTTGTAATTCAGTGGTAATTTCAGGATATCTTTTATGCGCACCTTCCCATGTTAAATGCTTTAATAGTTCCCATTGATTCATATTGGCTTCCTTGTGAATTTGAAATTCTTTTGGAATAGGGAAGGCGGGAAGTAAAATGTCTTTTTTTAAATTTAATACATCTACCTTATCTACAATGGCATTGGTGTTATCGATTGATTCAGGTAAATCGCTAAACAGTGCAGTCATTTGTTCCTGCGTCTTAAAATAAAATTCGTTATTCGGAAATTTGAAACGTCTATTTTTTATTTGAATCTCATCATTCACAAAATCGTCAAAACCTGGAGTGGCTTGTTTCTCTCCTGTATTAATACATAATAAAATATCGTGTGCATTCGCATCATCTTCATTAATATAGTGACTATCGTTGGTGGCAATGACAGGTACTTTAAATTTTTTAGCAAATTTTAATAGCTGCGCATTAATAATTTCTTGTTCAGGAATTTTATGTCTTTGAATTTCGATATAATAATCTTCTCCAAAAATATCAAACCACCATTTAAATTCTTTTTCTGCTGCGGCTTCGTCTTGTTTTAATATAGTTTGAGGTACATAGGCGCCAATGCAACAAGTAGTTGCAATAATACCTTCATGATATTTAAGAATTAATTCTTTATCAATACGAGGGTACTTGCTGTACATCCCTTCGATATAGCCAAGTGAAGTAAGTTTAATTAAATTTTGATAACCAATCGCATTTTTGGCTAGTAATACTTGATGGAAACGTTGGTCTTTAGCGTCTTTGGTAAATTGTTTGGCATGTCTATCTTTTACCACGTAAAATTCACAACCTACAATAGGTTTTACAATAGGAGCGAGTATATCTTTTCCTTCTTTATCTTTTCCTATTACTTTTGTTTTTTTCCATGCCTGACTCACAAATTTAAAGGCGCCAAACATGTTTCCATGATCAGTAATGGCCAATGCTGGCATATTATTGCCAATAGCTTTATCATATAGGCCTTCAATG
>Ga0209596_1000084_pt1 | contig 82688 bp, 127 predicted proteins | sample M_130807_MF_Meta_FD_187314 | JGI IMG/M metagenome (GOLD analysis project Ga0209596, IMG submission 187314) | Freshwater microbial communities from Lake Montjoie, Canada to study carbon cycling - M_130807_MF_MetaG (SPAdes) (version 2) | ecosystem: Environmental > Aquatic > Freshwater > Lake...
CTAACCAACGAACTGAGCCAGCAAAGCTGGCAACTATTGTGGCAGTGGCAACAGCCAAGCCAGCCCATTCGTTGGTAGACATTATTCTACTCCGCGACCAAAGTCTGTAGATGACTGGTCAAGCCACTTAAGTACTGGACCAAGGAAGCCTGTTAGGGCTGCCATTCCTAGTGTCTTAAGGTCCGTCTCACCAACAAGGTATAAAGCGACAGCAGCTGATGCTGCTGCGCGGAACCAAGATAGTGCTGCTGCTTGAAACTTTGCGTTCATTTATTTCTCCTTATTATTCTGTTGTTGTTTCTTCTGGTGCAATAAATACATCTGCTGCAGAGTCATAGGTATAACCTGGACGAGCAAACACTCCACGGATACGACCAGTAAAGGATGTCTGAATCCAGTTACCACCTTCACCCCAGTACTTAGTTAGGTATTCAGTTGGGTCTGTTTCAAATTCATCTGGTACAGCAACTACAATATCTACTACATTATCTTCTTTTACTTTTGCAAAATATGCCATTTTTATACTCCGTTGTTTATTCCTGAGTTACCGTTTGCTGCACTTCCGATACCACCTTGCCCAGGTAAAATAGCCCCTAGGTTTACAGTTGTTGCAGGTGCTGTATATACTGTAATAGGAATATATCTGGCTATTACACTGTTAGCGCCACTTTTAACATATCCTATTTCTACAAGAACAATAGTATTAGCAACAACAATAACAATCTGTTTTGTCTGACTAACGTTCATACTAGAATTTATTCCACGATTACCAATTGCAAATAATGAATTATTATCATTAGTTGCTATTGGTTGGTTAAGAGCAGTATTTAAGTGGTCAACAATTGAATAAGACATTGACTGCCCCGCTACCATTACACCATTTGGAAGAAATGTAGCCATTAGACCATAAGAGTTTGGTGCTCCACCGTAGTTTCCATTGTTAGTGCTACCACCGTAAACATTTCTAGATTGAAAACTTCCTACGCCAGTATAGACACCAGTCCTACTAAATCTAGCAAGGTAACCTTGCCCACTGTTATCACCAACCGCATAACTTAAACCAGTGCTTGCATTTGGAACCGCACAATACCATCCCATATTAGTATCAGTTGTACCACCAGCGATTCTTGGGTCAACAACTCCATTAACATTTGAATATTCAACAGTATTTGTTGCAATATCCCATTGTGCCCAGTTGTGACGCCAGCCATAATTTACATAAGTGCCGCTGTAGGTAATATCTTTGCACCCATTGTAGATAACTTTATTATTTACTCTATCATGAAAATAAGTCATAACGTTATTTAAAAGAGTACCTATGTTTGAACTGAGTGAAGCAAATGCAGTATTAGTATGACCAGGTGACATTGTTAATGTAGAACCTGTTGGAAAAGTTCCAGCACTGATGTTTCCCTTAATCCAACCCCAGCGGTAACCAGCAGCATCTGTCATTAACCCAGACTGGTCTAAATTATGCAATTCATTGCTTTTAATAAAGAATGAGGAATGGAACTCGGTTGCATTATCACCACGAAAACCAATACCATTACCATTGTAAAATGTATTTCCTGATGATGCAATTACATTGCTCCAATATGTAGCATCCCAGGTGCCACTTGAATTAGCCCGCCATAGATAAAAATCTGATGTTCTAATTCTTCCGCTAGTTAAAGTGCCGTTTGAAGTAATTAAAAATGGAAGATTTCTATCGTAATCCCAACCAACTTGAAGGTCCTTGTGACTAAGGTCCGTAGTTGCAGTTGAAGATGCCCCACCAACTGTTGTTCTATTTCCAGTAATGGTTCCTAAAGATTTATATGCTGAGTATGTTGGAGTAAAAGTAACATCAAACCCAACATCATTAAGTCCCGCTGCGCCATTGCTATTTCTTAGAGAGATTTGAACGTAAGCATCTCTTTGCAAGATAAGAATATTTCCTTTAGGGCTATTATCGTTTCCCATAAGAAACGGTCCTGGTCTGCCATTGTCGGCGTATTGGGTTAATACCGTCCATTCGCCACCACCTAGTGTGTAGTTTGCAGCAAAACTGCTTGACCCACCAATTGCAAAACCCATTGGCTGCGCCGAAACCGTGTACGTACCTTTTGGAATAACATGACGAGTGGATGTTGCATTTGCTACTGTACTTGCTACAGCATTTGCCAGCATGTTTTTAATTACAATTGGAGTATAGGAAACATTTGTTACTGAAGTACCGACAGTTGTTGCACCCATTATACTATCTCCACTCCGCTAATATGGAAGTTAACAGTTGTTGCGTTTGCCAAACCAGTAATTGTTTGAGTTGCGGCTAGCACTTGTTTTAAGTCAATAAATGTTGTTGCATTTGCAGGTACTGCACCACCCGATACTAAAGCAACTCCATTAAGGTTAATAGTAAATGTTGCATCATTGATTGATGTATTTGCTACTGCAATGTTTGTGACAACCGCAGTACTTCCTGCAGGTGTTGTATAGAGGGTTGTACTTGATGTTGCTGCTGCTGTACGAGACAGCACCTTTGATATAACAGCCATTAGTTACTGTTTCCTTTCGGTTAGAGGTATGCACCCATGATGATTTGTTGTTGTATTTCTTCTATCTGTACTGTTGTCGGTCCACCAGCCACAGTTGACCATAGGATTCCAGAGCCAGTTGATTGCAAATACTGACCATTGGTACCAGATGATGCTGCTGCAGTTAGTGTTCCAGTTAATGTTAAGTTAGAAATTGTAGGACTTGTTCCAAATACTAGCGAACCTGAACCAGTCTCGTCTGAAATAACTCCTGCTAATTCTGCAGAAGTAGTAGCAGCAAGTTGCGATAATTTATCTGTAGTAACTACTAGAGTCTTAGATGTAGGAATAGTTGTTGAGTTAATGGTTAAGCCAGCAATATTGGTATAAGTAGTACCAGAGGCAATTGTTGTGCTACCAAGAGTCGGTGCCGAATAAATGCTAGTTGTAGCAATCTGTACCCAAGTAGAACCTGACCACACATACATATTGTTAAGTGTAGAATTCCAATAGATAGCACCAACAAGAAGTGTGTTGCCATCATTGTCTACTGTAGGAGTAGTTGCCTTGCTACCAAGATAGCGGTCATCAAAATCATCGTATGTTGTTGCAGCAGAAGAAGCACTCGTTAAAGCACTTGATGCCGATGTAGCAGCAGACGATGCGCTAGTAGCTGCAGCAGAGGCAGATGATGCCGATGCGGAAGCCGATGCGGAGGCGCTTGTTGCGCTTGTTGCAGCTGCAGTTGCGCTTGTACCAGCAGATGTTGCACTGGTAGCAGCAGCGGTAGCGCTTGCAGAAGCGTTTGTAGCACTGGTTGCAGCTGCTGCTGCACTTGCAGCAGCGCTGGTTGCACTGGTTGCTGCCTGTGATGCAGAAGTTGTAGCAGTTGCTGCTGAGTTGGATGCAGTAGTTGCTGACCCTGCAGCTGCCGATGCTGATGCTGCTGCGTTGGATGCAGATGTTCCTGCACTGGTTGCACTGGTTGCAGCGCTAGATGCTGAAGTGGCTGCTGCTGTTTGAGAAGTCAATGCCGATGTTGCAGAAGTTGCAGCAGCCGTCTGTGATGTTAACGCTGAGCTAGCACTGGTTGCTGCTGCGGTTTGGCTAGCAAGTGCAGAAGATGCACTGGTTGCTGCTGCAGATGCAGAAGCAGATGCACTTGTGGCACTTGTTGCTGCAGCGGTAGCCGATGTTGCAGCTGATGCTGCAGAAGTAGATGCTGCAGTAGCAGAACCAAGAATGTTGTCTACATAGTTTTTAGGAGTAGCAGACGAGTCAACCATGCCAGCAGATGACAATCCAGTAATAGTTGCGCTGGTAATTGTACCGCCAGTAATTGTTGCTGATGATGTGAAGGCACCAGTTAATGTTCCACCAGCATGTGCTGCTGTTGTAATAGTACCACCAGTAATTGTCGGTGAAGTAAGCGTCTTGCTAGTAAGTGTTTGTGCTCCGCCAGTACCAACAACATCTCCAGTTACGTTGTGTGCTGTGCTTGCCACCTCGTGTGCGCGAGACTCAGTAAAGTCTCTAGCGGACACACCATGTTCAATGATTGCACCAATGTTGTGAGCCTTTGCTGTGGTTCCGTCTTGACCACGAAGAATGGTGTAAGCAGTACCAACTAAAGTAGTGACACTAACAATTTCTTCGTTAGCCGTATCCTTTTCAAGAATAAGCGTAAATGGATATTGTGATGGTAGACCAGAAGCGGTAGCAATCTGAAGGCTAGTTGAAGCCGAATCGATAGCAACAGCTACCGTTGTCTTTGCAGCGGTTGAGCTATAATAACGTGATGGTGATGGCATTTGTTACCTCGTATACTGGATGATGTTTAGGAAGTTTGCCTGTTGCTTAGCAATTTCTTCTGCCAAGCGAACAGAATAAAGTTGGAAGATGTACTTTGCAGCATTAGTTGATGCACCTGGTGCTACTGGTTGGTCTAGTGCATCAGCAGATACTGATACCGCTGTAACCTTTCCTGGGTCTACTGTTGAAAGTAGTCGATACATTGCACCAAGTCGAACGACATCTTCGCAAGAAGATGGAAGACCGCTTGCTGTTAAATCCTGACCATTGGTAATTGCTGTTGGATACTTTGTATATTGAACTCGAACATCACGACCAGGCATTGGTGATTCTTTAAGAATCAAAGCCTGTCTTGTGGTTCCAGTATCTGGGTCATAGTAATTTGTATCCAAACGCCAGTTCTTAATAATCTGCCATACTCCTGTTGAATCTGGTACGTCCCATGAGATTCCAGTAATATCTACCAATGAATCTGGCATAACGTATGAGTAGTCAGCTCCGTTAAATTCAAATGTTTCATTTGTTACAACAGGAAAAGTCATTCCCTTGATTGTTTCTAGCAACGCTCTCTTTACCTGAGAACGTGGGAACAATGGGTTGTTGCGAACAATCGAGCCAGACACGTGACTTGTTGCTGTAGTCCCACGCCATCCACGACCAGAAGGGTTTCCGCTGGTTCCGATAATCTCAATAGTTCCGCTGTCTGCAATAGATTTCTTTACGTAGAGAAGTTCTTCTTCGATTTCTACAACGCCTTTGCTGAGGGATTTAACATCGTCTACTGCAATAGTAAGGTCATTAGCAGCAATGCTACTAGTGATGACAGTAATTGAATCTTGGTTCTTGATATAAGAACCAACCTCAGCAATAGTCTGTTCAACTAATTCCGATAATATAGTCATTATGCTTGTGCTGCCCTTCCTATTTTTTCAGATACTCGTACAGCTTTTTGAATATCTTTCATCTTGGTTGATGCTGGTTGAATACCGAGTTTGCGAGCATCGCGGTAGGCGCTTAACTCTCTATCGGTTGTCTTAATAAAAGTTGCTGCGCCTTCGTGACTGACGCCAATATTTGCATCACGTAAACAATCACCATAACTTCCATGGTCTTGCGTACGACATCCGCTTCTACACTTCGACAACGTAATCCCCATACCCTGCAGCGGTTAGCTCCGCTGCCTCTGCGTCAGTAATTGGGTTGTCGTATCCACCACGTAATACCTTTTGGTAACTAGCAAGACTAGAGTCTTGCGGAGATACGATTGTCTTCCAGATTCCATTGTCTTTGACAACGGTCTTTCCCCATGGATATGAAACAAACCATAGGTCATTCTGCATGCCTAGCTTTATTCTCATGGTTGGTCCACGGAAAATTTTTGCCATTACCATTTCACCTTATCTGCCCAATAGGCTGCTGACATAACACCCTTATTAATGTTCTTTGCATGACGTGCTTTAAAAGATTGACGACGTTGGCGATATGATTTTGTTTCACCAGATTTTTCTGGTGAACCAGATACACCTTGTTGACCAAAACGGATAGTCTTTATTTGAGAACCAGATTTGGCTACAACAACATGAGACTTCTTGGGATGTGAAGGTGTAGCCTTTGGCTTATTAAAGCCAGATACACCTGCTCGTTTTAGTCTTGGGTCCATTTACTTCTTCTTTGCTTTAGGCTTCTTGACCCCTGGCTTTGCTTTACCAGTCATTGACAAAGCAATAGCAATTGCCTGCTTTGGGTTCTTTACTACTTTGCCACCTTTACCAGAGTGAAGTCCTCCAGCTTTGAATTCATGCATTACTGCTTTAACTGATTTCTTTGGCATTAGCACTTGCACTTCGACTTAGCTTTGCCACACTTCTTGCACATCTTTGTTGGCATGATTACATACCCTTCTTCTTCTTAAGGGCTGGCTTCTTGACGGCTGGCTTCATTTTAACCTTGCCATATTCCATCATCATTTCTTTTTTGCCTTCAGACTTCTCATGCTTTTTCATTGCAGTCTTTGACTTGTACTTCTCATTCTTCATTGACATCGTCTAACCCTTCATCTAGAAAATCTAATCCTTCTAATTCCAAATCGGGAAGCTGGCGCATTAACAATTCCCATGCTTCACCTTCACTAAACCCTGCTTCTTTGTACTCCGTGTAAAGCTCGTGAGCTTGAACAGCATGTAATTTAAGCGGTGTTAAGAAAGTTATATCTGGTTTTTGTTTCTTCTTTGTCATATCTCCCCTAAGTAGAAGGGGGAGGTTGCCCTCCCCCTTCCGTCAAAGTTACGCTGTTGCGATGCTTGACTTGGTCTGGATAACGTAACGTGCTTCCTTGCGGTAGACGTTCCATCCGAGTAGACCCTTCCAACCCGCTGGGCGGAAGCGCATCAACTTATCTGTAACTGGACCGATGACAGTCTTTGGCTCATATGAAACAGCCTCAACAAGAGCCTGCTTACCAAGGAGTACAGTTGCGTAAACCTTAGATGTACCTGAACCTGAGATTGACTCAGCACGTGGTGTTTCGATGTAACGAACCTGGTCGAAGATACCAATTTCACCATTCCATAGGTTGGCAACGCCAGCCTCTGTGTAGGTGTGTGGTAGCTGCCATGAAACGTTTCCAGATGATGCTGCTTCTGAACGAAGGTCATATGAAACATCTGGGTGAATAAGTGCTGTGTAGAATCCACCATCACGTGGCTGAACAGATGCGCCACGAAGCTTTGCTACTGCCTTGCGAGCAAGTGCTGCAGACATGTATGGAGCTGTGGTTGAAGCAGATACGTTCTCACCGTTGATGGTTGATTCATCAGCAGATGATGTACCTGTGTAGCGCATTGTTGCAAGTGATGTTAGCTTTGCCCATACAAGTGAATCCAATGAATCGCGCATGTTGAATGCCAACATATCTGCGACCGCTGGGTCAATTGCTGATAGGGACTCTAGAGCTAGACGCTCTGTTGTGATGACAGCATTACCGAATTCATCTACAACTACGTTCACCTTGTCGGTGTTTGATAGTGTAACTGCATCTGGGTCCTGTGTCTGAGTTAGTGCTGTAGTAGCACGTGATAGGTCCTTGTAGACCTGGAATACGACAGTGTTGCCTGGGTTTGTTACATCGACAGGGCGCTTGTCCGCAAACTTGCGGAACATTGGCTCTGAACGAAGGTTAAACTCAATCAGCTTGTCATACGAGGTTTGAATCAAGTTCGACAACGTTGACGTTGTCGTACTCGTTGCTGGTGTAGTAGGCATGATTTCCTTCTATTAGGGTTTTATGTGGACTTTTGTTAGCCCTGAATTAGTTTCATTAACTCTTCTTTGGTACCAGCATTTCCAATACGAGATTGCAAATCCTGTCCAACGTAAGGGTCAATGTTTCCATCATCCAGGCTAGACATATGCTCATATGCTTGAGCATCTGAGGAGGCTTCCCCTCCTTCTTCAACGGCTTCGATACCGAAAGCATCACCGTATTCGTTCAACCATTCAGCAATCGCATCCGCGTCGGCTTCGACTTCAGATGGTATGAACTGAGCGATTCTTGGGTTTAACCCGAATGATTCTAGGATTTCTCCGACTGACGATTCGTGACTATAAGTCGTGAACTCTTCAATAAGCGATTCTTTTTCCTTCAATGATTTTTGAAGTCCATCGATTTGCTTACGAAGTTTCTTGACTAAGTCACTACCGCTGTAGTCTTCGTCGTCTTCGATTTCGTATTCGTAGTTATCTGCCATTGCTTTTTCTCCCTATTAGTTAGTTGAAACCCTCATCGGGTTTGCACCACACGTACTCCTCACAAGGGGTAGTGATTCATAGACGTGATGACTTCCAGACTTATACACATCACCAGGGCTGGACAATCTGGGACGGAACTTAATTAAACGTCTGGGTTGTTTAGACGTCTTGTGAGACTTGCTCGGTCTATAGCACTGCGGGTTGAGAACTTTGCACGTTCCTTAGAAGCAAGCTTCTTGGTTTTAAGTGCAACTTCTGTTCCGCCTTTAAGCGATAACTGCTGGCGAGTAAGGTCTTCTTCGCCAGACTTCTCATTATATAGACCCATTAAACGCGCATAGTCTTGTTGATTACGAGCTGTTGTTTGGAATGCTGCTTCAGCTTCTCCTGCTTTACCAGCAGTAGTAATCTCTTCAGCAAAGCCCTTGGTTGCTTTCATTCCTGCGCGACCTGCTGCTCCACCAACTTCAGAAGCCGTGTACATCTTTTGTGCTTCTGTCGTTGAGTAAACAAATCGTTTGTCAATAGCTCTAAATGCTTTATCTTTATCAAGAAGATAGGCAACCATATCTGCGTCAGTAAGACCGTAGTATTCTTTCAATGCCTTCTTGGCTTCTGGGTCAGCAGTTTGCAAAACATTCTTTGCAATGTTGACACGGTCTTTTAACTCATCTGCGCTAACAGAGTTAGCGATAAGATTAGTAAAGTCATTAAGCTCGTTATAGAAATCTGTTGGCAACCCAGCTGATTCCATGTATTGCTTGAAAGTTTTTTCTGTTTCAATATACTCTCGTGGAGTTAGAACTCTATCTCCTGGTAATCCCTTGCCAGATGCCATACGGTCACGTATAGTTTTGTTTGCAGCAAACCGTGTGTTGTATGCATCGCTTGTATAGATTGCGTTAATAACTTGGTCTTCGGTTGGCATAATGTTATCTTCATATACCTTGTCAATAGCTCCAAGCATAGAATCAATTAAGTCTTTACCAAGACCAAGATTCTGAAACATCTGCATTACAGAGTCACGAGCACCAAAGTCTTTATATGAATCAATTACTTTTCCAGCCGAACCATCGGACATAACCTCAACGGTTTCAACAATGCCACCAGCTTTACGTTGGGTACGGACTCCAACAACTTTTGGCTTCTTTGCATCCTCAGCAGCTTTAGCTGCAGCATCTGTTTGTAGTTTTACTAATTCTGCAATCTGGTCGGCAAGTGCTTTTACTTGTGCAGTTACTGCTGCAGTTGCTGCTGCTGCTGCAGCATCAGATGCATTTGCTGGTTCAACAATTTCTATGCCGTCTTTGTAAGATTTGCCATTGTAGTTTCCAGTATAAGTTTTTCCATTCTTGGTAAAAACACCATCAATCGTTTCGTATTTATCGGCAACTGTTTTAGCTTTACCGTCTACGTATTCTTGACCATCGTAAGTACCAGTATACGGCTTACCATTCTTGTTAAGGACGCCGTTAACAGTTTCATATTTGTCTCCGCCTGGAATTTCTACAACTTTACCGTCTTTGTATTCTTTGCCTTGATAGGTTCCAGTATATGGCTCACCGTTCTTCATGAAAACGTCACCAACGGTTTCGTACTTGTCACCGCTTGGAGCTTCTACAACTTTACCGTCTTTGTAATTCTTACCATCCCATTCGCCAGTATATGGGTTGTTATTAATGTCATAAAGAATTCCGTCTTTTGTGACAAATCCATCTACACCAGTAGCTACTGTTGATGTAGTGGTATTATCTGTTGCTTGATATGCATCATAAATTTCTTGCTCGGCATCATTGAGCTGAAGACCCTTAGCTATTTTTGCTAAAATAGCAGAAAGGTCTGATGCTGTATATGTAGGGGTAGGTGTTGGAGTAGGTGTTGGAGTAGGTGTTGGAGTAGGTGTTGGAGTAGGTGTAACGGTAGACGTGCCTATTTCATTTGCTGCATCAAACTCCGCATCATCAAGCATTTTGCCTTGTCCTGTTTTAGCAGCTGCAACTTGATTTCCTACTGTTACAAATGTATTTAATGCATTGACTAAATCAGGGATACTTCCCCCGTCATCAGTCATCATTAAATTTGGATTTAAATAATTTGGCATCTTTTACCCCTACTGGATGAATCCAAAGTCTTGAAGAATGCGACTTGCAATTCTTGTCTTCTCTTCTTTTGCGTTCTGGGTTAAGTCCCACTTAGAACTTCGACGCGCCATCTTCTTTGCATCAAACAGATTAACTGGAGATACATTTCCTTTTTCATCTGTATTGTTTATAGTGCGCTGTACATATTCATCGTTAAGGTCTATTGAATCCGCATCTGTTTCCCATACATCAGCTATAGCTTGTAACCATGGGTCTGCTGCTTGACGCAGCGTTTGACCTTGGTCAATTAGGTTAGCCAATCCAGGAGCAAATGACTTTGCTCGTGTTTGTAGTTGGTCATCAACTTGCTGTGGGTTTAATTTTCCACCGACAAGACCTTTCATGCTGGTTTCAAACCAGTTAGTAAATCCAGCGTTAGACATAGTCTGTGGATATCCGTAGTCCCATGCTTGCTTGTAAAGACTCTGTGCAAGAGTCTCAAGGTTTCCGCTAAGCTTTGTATATACGACCCTATCGCCAATCTTGTCGTTCTTAGTAAAGTTAATAGCACCAGACATAAGCGTATTAATATAGTCAGCATCAAAGCGAATAACTTTGCCATCTTGAATAATAGATTGTTTCATCATTTGTTCTGCGTATTTAACAGCGTCTTGTGCTGTAATGTTTAATCCATTGGCAGCAAACTTCTTAACAATCTCGCTTGCATTTAGTTGTAAATCTGCAGCAAACTGTCCAGGATTTGTTTCTCTAGCCCAGTCATACTGACGTTGACTGTCAGTTTGACCTTGCCACCAAGATGTTCCTTTAATAATTTGTTCTTGTAGAAAAGGGTCCGTAATCATTGGTTCACCGTTTATACCAAGAATCTTATTAAGAGCTTCTTGTAAACTTTTGTCTGCTCCGATAACAGCAGCAGCAATACTAAATCGTGACTGCAGTTGCGCCAAAGAAAAAGTATCTTTTGTTTGTGATGAAGTCGTGCTCAGTGTTGCTGGGTCTACTGTAATTGTTGACCCTGGTACAACTGCTGGAGGTTCAACAGGTTCAACAGGTACAACAGGTGCAACAGGAATTGCGCTAGGAACAAACCCACTCTTGTTATTAAGTGCAGTAACCTTGGCTTCATTCTGAAGTTTTTGTTTTTCTAGTGCAGATAAACGAGCAACCTCAGCAGCTGCAGCTACAGATGAAGTACTTGATGAAGTACTTTTTTCTGTACCAATAGGAATCATAATCTTTTGATTTACACGAATAAGATTAGGATTAGTAATACTTGGGTTAGCTGCAAGAATCTTTGCTACTGTGGTCTTATTAGCTTTAGCAAGTGCACTAAGTGTGTCGCCTTTTTTAACTGTAATAGTTTTGTTTGCCATTACTGAACGACCTTTCCAATTGCTGTTCTGTCAGGACCAATCAAACCTTCTATAATCTTTAACATGTTTTTTGCTGCAAAAGATTCTGCGTAGTCTGGCAAACTTCGGGCAAAGTTCTGTGCAAATATTGTTGGGTCAAATCCTGTTGATTGAGTAGCGTTTGTGACCGTATTGCTTACGCCAGTAGCACCAGACCCTGTAACTGTGGTCTTGCTTGTGTTCTCATAGACAGATGGCTCAAGGGCTGCCTTAGCATTAACAGCTTTTAAGTAAGCAGCAGCCTCAACAGATGAGGCTGTGCGACCAAGTTCTGATTCAATAGATTTGTTGACATCGGCACCAGCGCCTGATGCGCTGTACTTTGTTGCTGTAGTAACCTTGCTTTTATTTGTTGCTGGTGCCTTGGCAGCCGTTGTCTTGTCAGCATAATCTGCCATAGACATACCAGAAGATAGGTACAACGCTGGGTCACCTTTAGAACCAGACCCTGGTGCTTGTGTCCAAGACACAGCATCTGCCCAAACATCATTGTACTTTGACTTTGGGATACCAGCTTTGGCAAGTAGCGCAATAAAGTTGTCGTAGTACTTTCGACTTGGACTTCCTTTTGCTGCCTTTGGTGCAGTAAATTTAAACCAGTCTTTTGCTTGTGTGGCGTCGACACCTGTCTTAAGACCAGGAAGAATAATCGGCGGAATGTCTAATGTATTTTCAGTCTTTCCAGCGTTTTCTTTATTCCATTTAGCAAGAGCTGCTGTGTACTGTTTAATACCAGTTGCTCCCTTTGGGTAATCGCTTCTTACTGGTTTAGCCATTTGTCACCGTGAATTCTGTATCTAGTTGAGGCATGTTGTTTAACCATCTATATGCAAAAGCAGCAAATTCTTCTGATGCTGTTTGCAAAAAGTCATAATGGAACTGAGCAAACTGTTGCTTTAGTTGTTTCTTTCTGGCATCAGTATTGTTCTGTGCTTCGTAAGTTTTGTTAAAGATTTTAGCTTCTTGCAGCCAGTAAGTAATCTCTTCCCACTTAGGGCTTCCTTTAGATATGGCGTAACTTCTCCAGTTAGTGTCATCAGTAATCTTTTGAATCGCTGGAATTGTTACATCCCAATACTCTTCATTAGTATTCTTTCTGTCAACAGCCCAGCTTGGAAAGTCTTCGATTACGGAATCAACCATCTTCTGGTACTCACGTTTGATACCACTTCGTTCATACGTGGCATCATATGTAGAACCAATCCCATACTCAGCCATCTTGGCATCACGCCATTCTTGAGCTTTTTGGAATTCAAACCAACCGCGTCGAGCTTCGACGCTATCGGCTACTTCTTTCTTGGTCTTCTTCTGTGTAATTGGAGTGTCATACCCAGGGAAGCCAAGCTTCTTAAAGATTGCAGCAACCTCAGTTGAATACTCAGAACTACTTGATAAATCACCATAACCAGATGAAAGCATTGCTGCGTACTTTGTATTTGAACGACCAAGTTTAGTAATTAACTCTGGGTTCTTACGAAGTACGGCTAGGTCTTCCATGGTTGTTGCAAGACCTGAGATGTTCTTTTGGTTAGAACCAATCAACGCAATAGCGTCAACTCCCCAGTCTTCAGCAAACATTTTATCTGCAAGTTTGTAATCTCCGCCTGCTGCATCAACCAAATCTGCATACCATGCAGTAGCTGCACGTGTGACAGGGTCAAAGGATGTAGCAATTGGCATAGAGAATTGGACTACTGCTCTAATGAAAGACATTACTCCAGCAGATTTAGCTGCTGTTGCCATTGTAGGTGGTTCACCTATACGACCGTTTCTATCCCATTGTGAATATGCAACTTTAAACTGAGCATATGTTTCATCTAGGAATCGGTCATCTCTGAATAATCCAGAAGCAGCTAACGCTGACTTCATATATCCAGGAATAATCGTATTGGCTGCAGTTTCTACAAAACCGCCACCTTCTTGTGGGTATCCACCGTAAAGTACGCTTGACTCATAGACATCATCGCCTAACGCATCACGTAATCCTTGAGCAACCTGCTCGCCATAAATCTTCCATGGACCAATTCCAATACCGTTCTTAACGATTTCAGAAACTGTGATACCGCCGAACCAAGATATGGATGGGTCAGCAACCATGAACTCTAGTTGCTTTGGGTTCCAACGAACTCCACCACCGCGTGAATCTGTGTATGGCTTTAGTGCATCTTGAGCCCATCCTGGCAACTTGTTGCCAAACGGAATTGGATACTTTATAGAAACCTGTGTTCCCTTTGGAACATCTTGAATACTCTTGTAAGTATTTCCTTCTTGGTCTTCGTATGCTTCAAAGTTATCAAACGCTTCTTGGATACTGTTGTACCAATAAGCATTCATTGGGTTGCGAGCCAATAGGCGAAGCGCTACCGCTTGTGAGTTAAAGAATGCAAGAGGGAATGACATCGCATAACGTGCAACATACATTCCGTTAGTAAGTCTACGTGATGAGTATAGTGTTTCTTCAACACGTGTCAAAGCTTTACGGTATGCAGCTTGACGAATCTCATTGTTGACAACCGCATCAGACAAATCAATGCCAGCACGTTCTGCTGCATCTACCATTGTCTTCATCTCTTGACGAGTGTAGGTGAGAAACAGCGGATTACGCACAAGTTTGTTTTCTGACGCAGATAGAATTCTCCATGCTGCATCGGTCATACCTTGCACCTTAGCCAAGCCACGTTCCATATTATTAAGGTCGTTTAGCTTAAGACTTGGTCCATCAATTGTCTCTGGTAGGTCTGGCTTACCATAAAGAATTGAATCTACTTCATCTACTGACACATCACGAGCAAGGATTGTTGAACGCAATCCTTCATCTGGATACATCTGATTGAGTTTTTCTCTAGTTGTATCAATCCAAGTTGCAAATCCATCGCGGTCAACTTCTTTGCCAAAGCGACTTTGCATACGCAATCTGTACTCTTTGCCTGCTGGGCTATAAAGCCATTTAAGAATACTTCCAGTAGATTCGTTACGCAGCATCATGCCAAGAGGCAAATCAATTTCGTTGCGAATCTGACGGTTTGCAATATGAGTCAAAGCATTCATGTACTCTGCTCGGTCTGCTCGGTTAATCTTTACAAAGCGGGTACCGTCTGCGCGAAGGCGACGAGAGATTTGGCTTTGCATCGCCGTTGCAAGAAAGTTTTGTGCCGAATCAATCTCGGTCATGTAGGCACCGACACCGCGTACGTTAGGGTCTGCAAGACCCTGAATTGTATATTCTTTACCGCTTGAACTTACAATAACGTCTTCTTCTTGACCAATTTTCTTTTTACCAGTTTTAAGTTCTTGCTTACGAGTTTCGTAATCAACCCAGTCTGTGCGGTTCTTGTCGATAAGTTTTGCATAACCATTGACTACGTCTGCTCTTAACGAAAGCTCATCACTTGCATCACCTAGCGCAACACGTGCTTCATATAAAACATCTTCTGCTGCATACAATGCAGCCTGTGCTTTAGCAGCGCTATCGCCTTTAGCTTTATTGGCACGAGCTAATGCTTTTTGTTGAGCAACCTCTGCCTTATTAAAGATTCTTGTTGCTTCATCAACGTTTGATTGAGCCTTTTCCCACAGTGCAACTTTTGGTTCCATCTCAGCGCGGTAACGTTCAATTTCAAACTTTGCTGCTTTGGCACGTTTGCGAGCGTTCGCTTGTGGACTACCAGGCTTAAACCGCTTTAAAGATTCAGCAAGTAAACTTGAGTTGTATGCAACATTTTCCATTGCAGGTGCTGCATTGCGTATTAGCTCCATTGACTCAAGTGCCATAGATGCACGAGCCATAGGGTCTGCCATTGAGTTTTTTGGAATATAAGCAAGACGAAGTAAGTTAAGGTTTGAGAAAACCATGTTAGCTAAATCAAGGAACTCTCCAGTATTCATGCCAACCTTTGAAGCTATTGCTCCACGATATTGACCTTGAGTTACCTTGGTTCCTTTGCCTGCTGTGCGCTTTGCATTAAGAATTACTTCTATTTCAAGTCTGCGGAAGTCAAGCATCGGAATAATGCTTGCTTCATTTGACACGGAAATAAAGTTCTGAACGTTAATTGAACCATCTGCATCAGGTATGATGCCGTTCTTAACTGCATACTGCTTAAGAGATGAACGTGATTCGTTGGCTTGTGTACGCCAGCTTTTAATAAGGTCAATTGCGTCAGCTGATGTACGGATACCCTGAAGGTCTGTTACACCATAATGCTTAGCCAAGCGGGTCATAACGATTTCTTCAATTTGACCTAAAGCAATTGCACGTTCTGTATCATCTTGCGCCTTAAGGAATCTTGCTACCATCTTACGTTTGAAGACAGCACCTTCGGTTCCATTTAAAAACTGAAGACGGTTAAGGTCTGATAGTAAATCGCCAGATGCTTCGAATTGACGTGGGTTAGAAATATTAATCATTCCCTGTGGGCGTCCTGAGCCAGTCCATGCAATCGTACGAATTACTCTGTCATAAGTATTTGACTGATAGACAGTTGACTTCCATCCTTCGCCACCATCGTCGCCAAACATCTTAAGGTCACCATACTGTGACTGCAGTTGAATCTTCTTCTTAGCAAGGCTAAGTGATTCAATCACAGCAAATCGTCCTGGACGATAGCTTTCAATGTTAACGCCACGTGGTGCGTTATTAGCAAATTCTTCTAATGCTCTAGCAAGTTTAGGGTCTTTTGCTTTTTTTGCATCAAGAATGCGTTGCATTCTTTCTGTCATCTTTGGTGTTAAAAATTCTTTGCCAACTTCAGACCAATTAGAGATTGGAGAATTATTATTAATACCGTAGTCATCTAAGTGGTCTGCTTCTAGTGGCTTCTTGTCAAAGAAGCGAGCAAAAGCAGCAGCATCTCCGCGTTCTGCTAGCAAGTAATCTGCTACATCGCGGTGATTATCTAACTTAGATACAATCGTGGCAGTACGATATGGGTTTGATGTCTCACTAATTAAAGGATTGGCAGAAAGTTTAGTTAAATCTTTTTCATTTACCGCATCATCCACAAGTACAGAAAGACCGCTTCTTGTACGCTCGGCAGCTGGCAATGTTGCATCAATAACAACTTCTTCTAGTTCATTAGTGAACTTATCCATGTCATCTGTTGTGACAATACGCTTTGGTCCAACAACTTTTTTGCCAGTGTAGCGTAATGTTCCGCCGACACCTTTAGTTCCAAGTGCTGCTAATACTAAATCGCTAGAACCAGACGCAACAATACCCACCCATTCATCTCTGAATGCTTTGTCTCGTTGTTTATCATTGAAGATATCAAAGTCTTTATCAAGAAATGTTGTATTAGTTGCAGGACCAAGTATTGGTGATGCAATTTTGCCTACACCGCCAGCAAGTGCTTGACCCATAGAAATCTTTTCGGATTGCTTTTTAGCAAAACGGAAAGATTCAATAACATTACCTTTACCAGAAGCTAAAGCTTGTGGTGTAAGTAAAGCAGTAGATGCACCCTGGGTAATTGGTTTGACAATACGCTCACCAAAAGTTTCAAGTACGCGCATTGCAGGGTTAATTACAGCACCAAGGATTGGCTTCTTTTTGCCTGCTTCAAGTGCTCCCATTACTTTTGGTATGATTGCAGCTTCTGCTTTTCCTACCTTAGTACTATCTGTTTTCTTTTTAAAATCATCTACCTTAGAGGTCTTGACCTTAGAAGGCTGCTCTGTATAACGTGGGTCATTCCACCATTCCGTCATTGACACCTGGTGCAGCCTCCTTCTTTACAGTCAACTCTTCTAATAAAGCAAGTCGGTCATCATCTGATGGGAATTGCATCTTTGCAATATCCCAAGCAAGAGGAGCTAAATCAAAGCCAAGGTACTCAAGGTTCTCTTCGAACTTCTTGAGTACTCTCATTCGCTTTGACTCCTTAAATATCTGACAAATGCTTTCATAGTTCCGCTTGATTCTGGTGAATCTGCATAACGAACCATTAATGGCATGAATTTTGCAATCTTGCTTAGGTCATCTAATTGAGATTCAACTGGTGACTTCATATTAAGAATGCTGCTACCTGGACCTGGACCAGCATCAACACCTGTAGTAACAGGTTCATCTGGTCTACGAGTTGGTGCTGTTAGCGGAACTACTTCCGCTAATGGACTAGGTGACTTTGCCATAGGTGCGCCAGCTTGTTCTGCTTGAAATTGCTTTTGCTCACCATAGGCTGCATCAGGCAATCTTTTTGCTCCTTGTATATCAGTCCTTTTGGAAAACTTTCCAGGACCTGAAGGCTGCATCATTGACATTATTTACCCTACTTCTTCTTAATATTAACCTTTGTTCCAGACCAAATCATTGAGCCCTTCTTATACTTAGGGTCATTCATTAGTTTTGGATTGATTGCTCGTACTTCAGATACTGTAAGCCCAGCATTCTTTGCAATACCTGATAAGGTATCACCCTTCTTTACTGTGTATTTAGTGGTAGAACCACCACCACCAACAGATGGCTTAGAAGCTGCACCTGCTGCTGGACGTGTTTTAGAACCAGCCTTATATGCTGCAGTTCCTGGCACTAAGCTTTCTCCGCCTTTGCCATAACGTAATTTCTTGTTTTGATTTTCTGCCTTTGTAATCTTTTTGTTAAGTTCGTCCATACGTTGACGACGAGTTTTGCCAACAAGACCCATAGTTGCAAGATTAGCAAGGTTGCTTGCTTGTGTTACAGCACCTTCTTTAGCTGACATTGGCTTATCACCAAGCTTTGCCTTAAGACGGTTAATTTCTTTAAGGTCTTTGAATGTTGAACCTTTACCAGCGGAAACAACTTCTCCAGCAACCATAGCTAATGGGAATTTTTTAGCTGCAAACTTAGCTACACGAAATGTACGTGAACTCTTCTTAGCAACCTTTACTGCTTTACCTTCTGGCTTAGCAGTTGCCCTAGCTTTTTCTGCTTGAGGAGTTTGTGTCTTGCCTTTAGCAGAGTTAGCAAGTGCCTTGTTCTTTGCAGCAACACGTGCCTTTGCTTCTTCAAGACCTTTAGCCTCGTTACGCTTTAAATCAGCAAGCGTTACACGCTTAGGAGCTTTTGCTTCTGGCTTAGATGCTGCTTTAGCTGCTGGCTTTTCCTTAAATAGATTTGGATTAGCTGCTTTGGCTGCCTCTGCTGGTGTCTTACCTGCAGCACGAGCTGCTTCGTAAGTTGAAGGTTTAGCACCTGGCTTATTTGACTTCCAGTTTCTACGTTCTTCTGGTGTCATCTTTGCCCATGCTGCTTTATTGGCAGCAGATTTTGTCATCTTTGGCGCATCAGCAGTTTTTGCTGGAGCTTGTGGCTTAGGCGCTGTAGCTTTCTTTGAAGTTGGCTTCTTAGCAGCTGGCTTCTTTGTGTCTGACATAATTTCTTCAGCACGAGCTTTAGATACAACCTTGCCATTTTCTACAAAAGACTTACCTTTAGCTGAAACGGTTGACTTCTTAGTCGTTGGCTTCTTAGGCGCTTCTGCTTCTGCAGGAGTAGCCTTCTTGCCACCGTACTCACCAAATTCATCCCGCATGCTAGAACGAAACTTTTCACGTGCTGTTTTTTGAGTAGCTTCGTAATCAGATTTCTTGAGATATGCGTTTTTGCCAAGGTCTGTCTTAGCAGATTCTGAAACTTCTTTAGCAACAATTCTATCTTCGGCACTAATTTTTAACTTAGGGTCACGTTTTGCTGCTTGTTTCTTACCAGGAAATGCTGCCTTAGCAGCAGGTTTGGCAGCCTGCTTTGCCTGCCGATACTTTCGTGTGGTTGCCTTTTTGGCTGCCATGATTATCCTTTACTTAAATTACTTAGTGCGACGAATGATTGATTCAGCTCGCGATAATGTACGTTTGCGGTCTGCGATTCGACGTGCCTGCATTTGCTTTGTTTCTTTATCAGATAAACTTGTTGCACCTTTAGGGATAGTAAAAAGTGTATCTGCAGTTTTAGGGCTTTGTGCTAATTTACCAAATGCTATTCCTTGGCTAGGTGTCATTGGAAATTTATATGAAGTATTTGGATTATAATTATTTGGTCCTTCTACCTTAACTTTTTTAGCCATTGTCTTTTTCTTAGCGGTAGATGATGCAACTACCTTTTTAGGTGCTGGCTTTTTTGCTTTTGCCATTGTTATCCTTACTTAAGTTTGTTTTTGCTACCCTTGATTGTCTTAGGTGCCTTTGCTACGTCAACTTGACCTAGACCAATGCCTTTTCCTGCTGGCTTCTTGCCCATGATTGCTGAGCTTGTTGGTGCTTTTGTCATCTTTCCTTGCTTTCCGAACATTTTTTCTCCTTGTTTATGCTGGTATTTGACGAGTTACTCTTGCTGCAAGATTTGGGTTTCCACCGCCAGTTAGACCTGCAAGAAGTTCTTGCATTGCTGGACGTTGTTGTTGGAATTCTGGCGCACCCGCGCCACCCATACCCTGTTCTGGACCTGCGCCCATTCCAGATGCTTCTGGCATCTGAGGTTGTGCTGGTTCTGGCTTGAACGCTTTGGCAACCGCGTCTTCTAACGAGGTACCCTTTTTACGTTCGGCAATAACTGCAGCCATTTTTTCAACAATCTTCATTGGGTCTTGACCTTGCATTACCATTTGTGGAATTGCTTGAGCCATTGATGCAACTGACGCCTTGAGGGAGTCACGCATCTCTTCAATATCAATTGCTCGCTCTTCTTCTCCAGCATTGAGCGAAATCGGTAGATTGCGACGTAGCATCCCACGAGAGATTAGCTTGTCACCACGAGCTTGTAGACCCCAGACAAGTGCTCGGTTAGGGTCTAGACCTGCCATTAATCCGTATTCAACAGTAACTCCATAGTTACCTATGATGTCAGATGATGGCTTGTACTTTAACTTGTATGGAACTCCATTTGCTGTAGCAGATACTTCACGTGTTATGTTCTCGAAGAATGCTTCGTCTGTAGCAAATGCTAGTGAAATTGCTTGACCAATTGCTTCGCCAAGTACTGATTGAATAACTTTAATCTGTGAATCAAATCCAGCCATAAGTGCCTTGACACCTTGACCAGTAACGATAGAACCTTCAGCTTGACCTGCACGTGCCTGTGGGAAACGAGTTCCCAACTTCATTTCATCGGCTAGGACATTGTTTTCCGCAAACGCGAACTGAGGTACATCCAGATTAATACGACGAATTTTCTCAGGGGAGTTAGAACGAATAACTGAATCAGGACCAACGGAAAGCTGAGTAACGTCATTAGGCAAAGCAAGAGGAGCTTCAACAGATTTTTGGACAGCTTCCATAGTAAGGAGAGCCAAACGTGCTTTCGCCGCGTAGACTGGTAGTACGTCGTCGAATGACCCTCGGACTTCGCCATCAAGCGAAGGACGCTGAGCAATTGCAACTGGGACTTTACCGATTTTGTTTTCTGTTTGTGCAAGTACTATTCCTCCACGTTCTGGAATAAACATGACTGTTTGCTTCTTGTCTGACCAACGTACAACTTCAAGTAGCTGGTTGCTATCTCCACGAGAGAATGCACCTGTTTGTAGAATTTGATTAGCGTACTCAGGGAACTGAGCTGCTAAATCTCCCGCCTTACGATAGTAAGAACGAGCATAAACTTGGACATCGCCAAATCTATCAACGTCATAGTATGCACCCATGGAATTTTCAACATGGATGTGAGGACGTTTTTCTTTAAAGTTAGGTTCTACACGGAATACAACAAATCCGTATGTTGCCAACTGGTCTGCGCCACGCAGTAGTTCCGTTCCAAGACGAGATGATGCTACGTAGTAATTAGCAATCTTAGTTCTCTTGTCAGCCTTGGTACGCTGGTTATCATCGAGAGATGAATCGCCAGCAGCAGTAATGGTAGGTAGAACACCAGCTTGCTCAGATACATCACGAGCTACAACGTCGATAAGGTTAGCAATAATTGGTCGTGACCAATTTCCTTCTGGAAGCAACCCTTTGAATACTTGGTCTGCTTGTCCAGCACGAACTAAGGCAACATCGCGCATGCGCCTGTCGCGCTCGGAGTTTCTAGCTTTTAACTGTTCAAAAGCTTGTACAAGTTCTTTCATGGAATCACAATCTCGCTATTCGCTGCGCTGCAGCTAAGTCATCTAAGTTGACAATGTACCTAGATTCAATCTCATGACGAGGTGTGAATTCGTTTTTGAGGAAGTTGGGTACATTCGCTGAAGTAAGTAAAACATCACGGGCTACGATTTCACAGAACCATAACGCCATTACGGCGTCCATCTTTAATCGCTTGCCCTGTACTCCTGGTTGCCAGGTTACAAGTTGTTCTATTAACTTTTTAATATGTTCATTTCTTGAAGAATCAGGCAACTCAATTATGTTGTCACCTGCATGCTTCAAGTTGTTATTGGTACCGTCTCGCTTAACTACGGTTCCAAATAACGGAGCCAGAGAGGCTACGCCAAACTCTGGGTCTTGCTTATTATTACCAGTATAATGTGGTCGGTAATTAATACCACGTGTAGCGAGGAAGTTTCTAATTTCCTCGTCTTGTGTTAAGAAAAGCTGAAAAGCATTTGATTCCACAATGACAGTATGCGGTTTGTAAGCATCTGTCCATTCTTTTATCAAAGAGCGAATTGCTGCAGGTGTTGGGGCTGTCATGACGTGAACGTCCATGACGTAGCGTTTGTGTGTTCTGCGGTCAACTGCGTAAGCTACAGCTGCGGTGTCGCCAGACATCGCTGGGTCGATACCAATAACGCGATAGAAGTTCTGTGCATTATCAGGATGACCCGCTGCGCCTGCAATCAAAGCACCCGATTTTCTCATTCCATTGACTGCGCCTCTGACGCATGTCGGGTCGAAGATTGCATTCTCCGCGATATCGAGATTTTGGTAAACCAAGGACCACTTGGAAGGACCAGCCTCGTTGCGAACCGCCGTTAAGCGTTCGCCTGTCCATCGGTCAAAGTTCCCATTTTCGTCAGGCACATCAGTGTCTGTGAGGGGTTGCTCTGATTTTGCCCAAAGAGTTTTCCAATCCTTTGGATTGTCAGCGTACTGAAGTACTGCTGGCATGGACAAATATGACCACGGAAGGACACCGTCCGTGTAATGCGTTGAGTTGCGAAGTTCTTTATATAAGTCAACTGCTGATACGCGAGTACCAACAACAAGAAGCTGACCACCACCTGGTGGAAGGCGGGAGGCAACTTCTTGTCTAATCCATTCTTGTTGCTTAGCCCATTCATTGGCGTTAGACAACGTCACAACGTCGTCTAGCACAATTAAATCTGCACGTGCTCCATAGACCTGACCGCCCATACCGATAGCTTCAACGGTTGGGTCTTTAGCGTCATTGTCGCGGATATCTCCGCCAAGGTAAATCTTGTTAGCCGACCACTGGTCGGCGGTTGCTTTGTAACCATCTGCTGGTCCAAAAGCTGCCTGTAGGTCAGCGTACCGAGGATGTGTCAGTCGCTGCTTAATAGCGTAAAGAAACTTCTTAGCCTGCTCCTGGGTTTTCGAAATAACGATAACCGAGATATTAGGGTTCTTGACGATACGGTAGGTCACGTAGTTAATCGTAATGGTCATAGTCTTGGCGTGGTTTGGTGGTATGTTTACCAACAAACGAGCTAGACCAGCCGAGCCTTTTTCGTAGGTCATAGCTGGGTCAATCCAGCGGGGCTCTCGACCTTCTAGCATATCGACCACGTTAAGCATGTGGTCCCAGACTTTGGCACCAAGATATTTCTCGGAGAACTCGGCGAAATCTGAAAGATTCGTCCGAGCATCTTCTGCCAAATCGGCTGTTCTAAACCGAGCATTATCTATAAAGGCAGCGAAGCCTTGAGCTTCGCGCCGTTGGGTGTCATACCAAGAACGACTTCTACCAATAACTTTTAGAGAATCGGCGATGGTGCGCCCTTGGCGTACCAAGTCGATAAGTTCTTTACGTGCCTCTTCTGGGGTTAAGTTTCTTTCCAAGTCATCTCCAGTACCTGTAGGGGTCTACAAGAGGATAGACAGAGGTATCCCCACATAAGCATATTTACCAAACTAAGCAGGCGTTAAGCCTGCGTCTAAGGCTCAGTGGAACTTCGCCTTTATACTTATATAGGGGTCTAGAGAGTCGGCGTGTCTCAATAGCATTTGGAAATTATTTTTAGTTATTTTATATAACCGCAGGTCAGCAGCTGTTTCTGGTGAAAATATTTTAGGTGATAGTGGGGGGCGGGTGGGGGGTGGGGTTAAAAACCCTAGGGGTCGGCAGGGGCGGACGCACAAAAAAAGGGGCAAGGGTTGCCCCCTGCCCCGCATGAATTACGCCTGCGTAGGTGAGCCCCTCCCCCACTCCATGGTGTGGAGCGAGAGAGAGGCTTGACTATCTGTAGAGGGTTAACCCTCGTCTATCCATCCGTCCCGTTCAATGTCGGGCTCGCATACGCATCTACTTGGTTGGACGTTGATGCGCCCACACGTTGGACACGTTCTGAATTGTCCCTTGTCACTCATGCGCTCACCCGCTTGAGAACTACGCGAAGGTTACTCGCGACGATACTTAACTCACGCACTCCGAAGCTTTCGACTACGTCGAACACGATACCGACCTTGCCTTTACCTAGTGGAACTAGGTCACCTAGTTGAGCATACTTGAGCGAGGTTAATTCGAAATCTGGTACATGGTCGAGCGAAGGTACGTTATAGAAACTCTTAACTTCGTTAACTTCATCCTTGAGATTTACTAGTAAATCATCGTGTGTCCATGCTGTAATCATCTTCATGCCTTTCGGTTAATTCAACCAACCCAGCGCTGATTGAATGACACCAGAATACACGACCAGCCCCAGCATGTCAAATTCAGACGGACAGGAGGCGTGTCTTGAGCCTATCGTCATGTCATACATACATGAACACCCATCCACATACACATCGGCACATACACACACGCGCAGGGACATGCCTGCATGCATACGGATGGATGACAGTTCACGCGGATTGGTTACTAACAGGCGGGCGCCGTGATGCAGGCGCTACGCGCATCTCAAGATAGCAAAGCAAAGCTTTGCATTATTAAGGAGTGACCAGCCAAAATTTGGTTGGCAGATTGGAGAAAAGTTATGAACGGTTATGGACTCTATTGGGGAGACTTCCTTGCAATTGGGATTCTCTTCAGCGTGATTGGCATCCTACTCGTGGCTCTTGCATGGGACTACGTGGACATCAAGATAGCAGACCGTAGGTCTGCAGATATAGAGAAGCACTGGGCAACAACGATTCGAGAGGAACGATAATGGATTACAAAGTAAAACTCAACTGGCAAGAAGACGAGTTCGCATCTCGCGGAACAACCTACTTCGTAGAGTTCCTGAAGATGGATGACACTTCTCTAGGAGAAGTGGATGGCAACTCATGGCAAGAAGTATTCACCAAAGCGGTGAATTACCTACAAGAGATAGGAGAAATCTAATGGGAGCACGTATCAATTTCGTACTGAAGGTATACCCGACAGAGCAAGCACACGTCACGCTCTACTCACATTGGGGCGAGACTACTTGGCGTTACGATTTAGCAATGGCATTGCTACATGCCAAGCCTCGATGGGATGACCAGAACTACGGAGCACGAATAGTTGTTTCACAACTAATCGGTGACAACTGGAACAATGAGACAGGCTACGGCTTGTTCACAAGCGTTGACGGCGAGGACTTAGGGGACACCACTGTAGTGGTGGACTTTACAAATCAAACAGTCAATGATACAGGCAACGAACATTCGTTCGGTGCTTTCATCGAATACCAAACGGAAATGGTGGAATATCATGGGTAACGCAACAGCGCAAGACTTAGCAGAGAATGTCATAGACATTCGTCAATCAGTGGCGATTCAATTGCGAAGCAATCACTATCCGCCAGTACCTCTCAGCATGGTGGAACCATGTATCGAAGCCATCTATGCAGTATCGGATGGTGATACTCATAAGAGTATCCAACTACCAGACGGTGTCGAGTGGCGTGGCTACCCGACAGCCCCTGCATATGCCATCGTCGAGGGGCATCATCTCGAACCATGGTGTGACTTCGACCATCAATAGATAGCACAGCAAAGCTGTGCATATATATAAGGGCTAACCAACCAACCGAAAGGAGCAACACAATGGCAGGACTAAAGCGTTCCAATGACCGTAAGGTCACCAACTTACCAACACCAAACGGCAAACGCTCAGCAATCATGAACACGTTCGGCTTACCTAGTGGTAAGCAGTACTCATGTCCCAACGCCACCAGTATATGCGAGAAGATTTGCTACGCTGGAAAGTTAGAACGTATCTATCCCTCTGTGAGGGATGTGCTACTTCATAACTGGAATCTCTTGAAGGATGCAGAGTACGACACTATGGTGTCGCTGATTGATGACATGGTGACGGCATTCGAATACGATTGCAAAGCAAAAGATGCAGAACAAATGTTCCGCATCCATTGGGATGGGGATTTCTTCTCCGATACCTATGCCAGAGCATGGCGTGACGTAATCGAAAAGCATACTGATACCCAGTTCTGGGTATATACCAGAGTTCCATCTGCTGCTCGTTGGTTAGATGGGATAGCAAACTTGTCGCTGTACTTTAGTACAGATGATGAGAACAAAGACAGCGCTGTCTATCTACGAGAGACAGGACAAAAGATAAAGGTTGCCTATCTGTCTGAGACTTTTGCTGATGCAAAAGAGATAATGCTTAGCATGACTGGCAAGGTGGGTGCGAAATGTCCAGAGAATCTGGGTTCAATCCCGCTAATCAGTACCGAAGGTAGTGCTTGTGCTACATGCCGTCTATGTATCGACGGTAAATCCGATATCCGATTTGCAATAGCAAAGAAATGAGGGCAGACATGAACACAGTAGAAGATAGTGTGGCTTTACTTAGTAAAGCTGCCGAATCATTAACAACTTATCGCACATCACTAGAGGTATGGCGTTCCGCCATGACTGACCTAGCAATCTGGCATTCACTAGAAGCCATGCTTGCAGACCAAGAAGAGTACGACATCGCAACCGTATTCACACGAGATGTACTGATGGCGTGGATTATCCGCGACCATTGGCAACCAGTATCTATCGATGAGGATGGATACGAAGGTATCGACATCGCAGTCAGAGCCTATCTAATAGATAGCAAACTGGCACTAGACCCACACCACATGGAGGAGGATGAAGATGACGAATGACAGCATAAGTTGGGGTGAGTTAGCAGAACTAACTCATCAGATACAGGTAGAACGCTTTCAATTCTGCATGTGTGAAGACAATGAAGGTAATGAGAATCCATACGCAGACTGCCCGAAAGGGGAAGGCAATGAGTAAACATATCTATGATATGAACGCTGAAGAACTGGCTCAACTTGTGTGCTTCGGATACGAGGGACACCCATGTACCAACACGATGGATGAATATGGCTGTCGGAATAGCATGAAGGACAACGAACCATTCTGTTCAGAATGCTGTGCCGATACGAATGACGGCGCATGCTGTGGATAACAGGCGTCAAAGATAGCATAGCAAAGCTATGCATATATATAGGAGGCAAGACCAAACCCAACCGAAAGGAAACGATAATGACAGCAATAGAACAAGCAGTACAAGAAGCAGTAGGCATAGCATCACTCAGCGAAGCAGATAAACTGCGAGTTGACCTTGAAAGCGCAAGCACCACAGTCAACGCACTCCGCGTCGCCGTCAACAATCATCGCAATCAAGTACGTGATTTATACACAGCACTCAACGACACCATCCAAGATGGTGGATGTGAAGAGACAAGCAACATCACCTTCGGTGAGTTGTCCGAGATACTCAAAGATGTATTCGGTAGTGAACTGGTGTTCACTAAAGAGTACGAAGTGCAGGTTCGATACACCATGTATGCAACGTTCAAGATAACAGCAGCATCTGAAGATGATGCTCGTTCAATCGCCGAAGAGATTGGTATCAGCACAGACCCAGAGTGGGATATCGATACCGATAACACAGAGCCAGACTCATGGCATATCGATGACACACGTATCGACTACATACAGGAGGCATAACGATGGCAACAATCAGACGAGGTGCGACCTGCCCCAATGGGGCAGTCATCGTCGACGCTAAAAACTCATGGGTAGATGGTGAGAAAATCATCCTCTGCCTATGGCTGAAAGACATACAAGGTAGCGAACCAATGCTACGAAACGCTGACCCTTACGTAACTTGGAGGGCATACCTCCACCCAGATACAGGGGAAATCGTATGTAACACTGGTCATTACCATGACAAACTCTCCGATGCAGTTGTTGACTTTGCCAGCCGTATCTGAGAATATATTCTCACAACCAACCCGACCCGAAAGGAAATGATATGACAACAAGAACAGAACGACGCCAAGCAATGAGCGTGGCAGGTTACGAAGTAACAGCAACATCAGCACATGATGCAGCAGTACAAGCAGGACTTGACTGGCAAGTTTCACTTGCTGAGGTTGAAGCCATCGCATTAAACAACGACGGCGTTAGCCGTCTGCCAGTACCGAATACATTCGCCACTGTACGTACCGATAAGGATGGCGGACAGTCTGTACTAGGTACAGTTGGTAGCCGATACAAAGTATTCCAGAATGATGAGATGTTCTCAGCGTTGGATGCACTGGTTGACTCTGGTGAAGCCAGATATGCAGCAGCTGGTGCATTACGTGACGGTGCTCAAGTCTGGATGACACTTGCACTTCCAAAGGAAGTGAAGATTGCAGGTGACCCACATGCAGGGTACTTACTAGCACGAACATCACACGATGGTTCATGTTCACTTGGTATCCAGCCAATCGTTAACCGATTGTTCTGCACCAATCAAATCTCTGGCATCTTCCGTAAGGATACGAAGTATTCCTTGCACCACACAACCAACGCTAACCTCAAGGTCAATGACCTTCGCAAGATGTTAGATGTAATCTATACTGGCATCGAGACATATGAATCTGTGGCTGACCAGTTGTTGAATACAACTGTAAGTGACAATCAAGTTGAAGCCATCTTCAAGAAGATGTGGTCATTACCTAGTACAACAGAGTCAGCACCATACTTCCGTCTCTCCACAGGGGAGAAGCGCCAGTTCAACAAAGCAACTGAGGCTCGTACTCAAGCAATGAATATCTACCAAGGTAGCACTGGTACACAGGAAAACATTAAAGGCACAGCCTTCGGTGCTTTCCAAGCCATCGTTGAGTACGTCGACTGGTTCAGCCACAAATCAGGAGCAGTACGTGCTGAACGTGTGGTGTCTGGTTCATTCGACCGAACTAAGAGCAAGGCTCTTGAACTAATCACGAGAGGGGTATAACTATGACGGAGAATCCGTTACAAAAATATGTAGATGAGTTTGACCAAGAGGTTGCTCAGCCTCCGCTATCAGCGGAGGATGGGCAGTACCTACTCAAAGCTTTGGATTATCTAGCCATCTACTCAGAAAAAAATAATCAACCAGAATTGGTTGAGCAGCCACGTCATGATGAACTAGAAGTAACCATGACTGCCGTCACCCTGTATTCACGACAGGAGAATACCGATGGGTAAACTTGAGAACAACACCACGTTAGTGGTGCGTGAACCATCGCTAGTAATTAGACCTGTCGCTGGATGGTCATGGTATTGTGGATATCATGATACCTATGGTATCGGTGACGATGAGGACGAAGTTCTCTGGATGGCTGGTGCTCACATGTACTACAAAGAAGCAGACGGTGATGTCTGTGAAATCTATACACGAGAATGGGAAGTGAGGAAAGAAGCATGATACATATAGCAAGTGTGGTTCTTATCTGTGCTTACTGCAATGCAGAGATTGAACGACGCACAGAACTAGAAGCAACCGAAGCACTGGCTCACCATCAGCAGTACGTCCAGTGTATTAAGAACTACTAATGGCACGACCACGTCCAACTGAAATCAAGTTAGTTGCTAACTTGTTAGACCCAGACAACACAAACTCCGAAAGTGCTAGCGAGTTAGCGTTAGAGATTATCGAAGCTCTTGATGTATCAAGAGGTAAGCGTGACTCTTATGTACTCGTAGCACAGCTTGCAAGGTGGGCTCCAGTTCAAGCGTGGGGTGAGTTCAACACACAACTACAAGCAGAGAAGTTTGTTAAGCATCTGACTGCCGTAGATATAGAAGGCGATGGGGGCAGAGCCCTCATCGTCCACCTCGAACAACCAGAAAAACTATTAGAACGGATTGGAGAATCGAAGAAATGATTACATTTATTATCGCATCAGCAGTAGGTTTCTTTGCCTATCGGTTGGGTAAGAAGAAAGGCGAAGCCGATATGTATCGGCTTTGCTATGACGCCGAACAAACCAAGAGAGAATTCTTCTCAGGCATAAGTCGGTGGTAAAGGGAGAGGCGGGGGATTATTCCTCCGCCTTTTCTTTTTCACGCGCCTGTGCCTTCATGCTATTCATCATCGTAATCCAATAGAGTTTATAGAACTCTTCATCATATGCAAACCGTTTCATATGCTTAACCCCAGCACCAGTATGACCATACAATGGGACGCCTGCTTCCTTCATGTTCATGAAGAACTGGATATCCTCACCAATAAATCTATCCTTGCCATCAGCGCTGCCACCATCTGTCTCTAAGAACAGTGGCTTATCGCCATGGAATTCTCGTATCTTGTCAGCTGCATTGCGATGCATAAGTAAGAAGCCAAACCCAGCGTAATCAATCTTAAGTAATTCATTCGGTGGCAAGGGATGGATGTATGACATGCTGTACTTATCATCCTCCGATGCATGAAACAGCGCAGCATACGGCTGCATGATAGAGCTTTCCATCTGCTTACTAATGTAATAGGTTCCGCTAACAACAGGTCGGTTGACTGGGTCAGCTGAATCCCATACCAACTTAAGCGCCTCGTTCGTAAGAACGATGTCGCTATCTACCCAGAGTATCCAATCAAAGTTAGTCTTCTTATGCCAAGTATCGAACGCTGTCTCACGTTGCCTGCCTATCTGATTGCCTTGCACACGCTGAGCTGATGTGATTGGTAGACCCGCAGTTAACAGGGAATACACCACACCTTCCATGAACTTGCCATCAACAGTTCCATTGTCACACCAAGTCAACATGATTTGATTGTTAACTACCTTTGGTGTTACCTGCTTAGAAGGATTGCCTGACTTACCCAATGCTACTACCTCCTGCCCATCCTCCACCTTTAAAGTGGATAGGTGCTGCGACAAACAGCTTAGTTAATGTGACGTTGCAGTCTTCACATTTAGGAAACTCTTCCCCATCTTTGATATTAATCTCTGTAACTTTCTCACAGGTTACGCATTTGAAATCCCATGTTGCCATTAGTATGGTGCTCCCCCTCCAAGTAGTTCTGATATGTCTCGTATCCCTCGTGCTGATATCTGTTCTACTCGCTGAGGTGAGATGTCCCAAGCTGTTGCTATCTCCGTTAATGGCTGGTCGTGAGCGAAGCGACTGTTAAGTATCCCTTGTGTACGTGGGTCCAGCTTCTTCATAGCTCTGTCAACATCAGCCAGCATAGCCAGCAAGTTGTTACCTTCGCTTGCTTGCTTCTTAGCTTTGATGCCATGTACATCTGGGTCTAACACTTGGTTGGTTAGATGTGCATCTTCGGAACCAAGAACTTTAATTAAACCTTCAATCATTTCAATACGATAGTAGTACTCATCACCAAGCTCATAGCCAAGAGCTCTTGCCTTTTCTTTGCGAGCGTATCGCTCGCCTGCTCTACGCATGAAAGTAGAGAAAGCTTTGTAACCCATTCGTCTTTCGTTCTCTTCTTCACGCATGAGATACTCTTTGACTTTGTCTTTACGTTTCCAAGCGTACTCATTCATAGCTTGCTTGATGTCTGCCTGCTCGGCAAACCTGTGGTATTTCTTTGAAATATTATATGAAAGTACAGATGTAATATCGTTTACTTGTTCCCAAATAGAATGGTCGCGGTTCAGCTCAGCCATGTGCCTTCACCAGATATTCAATTGACTTAAGCAGTAGAGCAGGGTCATCACCTAATAAACCAAGGGCGCGATTATGGTTACTGCAAAGTAATCCTCGCACCTTGCCACTCTTATGACAATGGTCGATGTCGAGCGCTCTGCCTTGGGGAGGTTCACCACAAATGTAGCAAGTCCCACCTTGGTCTTCGAGCATTTGGTCGTACTCTTCCACGCTAATACCGTAAGACCGTATGCGAGAACCACGTGCTTCTTCGTAGGTTTTATTTCTTTTGCGTGGCATACTTCTCCCAGATGCCTCGCTCTACCATTAACGCAATGATTGCGTAGTTGGCTATGTCAACGAAGCTATCTTCAAGTGCCTCGTTGTTTGGTTCAATATTGTTATAGATTAAATTCTTTAATCGTTCCAGCTTATCTGACATACGAACCATCAACCCATTGGTTGCACCACCAGGTGCATTCCATATATTAAGGGGACCGTAATCAATTTGCTTCATTACTAAAATAGATAGAAGCTCATCGTAAATTCCTTGAGCGTCTTCCTGGAAATTATCGATGGTTAGTTTGTTCGTTGCCAACGGAGCCCTTTCTAATCGTCTAGTGCATTAATCAATGCTGTTAATGCTTGAGCTCCTTGGTCAGCAATTATACTATTGATATCAGAATCAGGCGGTAACGACACGCGCATGGCTTGAGGTATTGCATCTACTAATCTGCGAGCCAAGTCCTGTCCTGGATTAGAACCATCTTCTTTAACATCGTTATCTGTGGCTACAATTACTCTACCTATGCCATCAAAACAACGTGAGAAATAAGGCTTCCAAGCGTTAACGCCAGCAACAGCGACAGCAGGATGCCCAGCAAGAGTAGCAGATATCGCATCAATCTCTCCTTCAACTATTAATACCTCCCTTACAGCATGAATGATTGCGTTGACATTATATAGATGGTGCTTCTGACCAGTAGGTATCATGTACTTAGGGTCACCATCATCAATCCGACGGAACTTGAACCCGACAACACCAGCATTAGTAATATACGGAATAGATAAATGCTTTTTAATTCTGTCTTCATGACCAGCAGCAGGTTCTTCCACGTAGCCCAACAGGAATTGTTGGGCGCCAGCAAGGATGCCACGCTTCTCAAGGTACGCCTCAGCTGGTGAACCAGCCAAAGAATTATGATAGGTGTGTGCTGCCTTTGTCCAGAGTTCAATGAGCTTAGGATTGGTTCTCACTTCTTCTCCTGTCTATGTGTAATGAATGGAGGCGCAGTATACACATCATTACGAGCAGCAATCTGCATTGCTTGCTTCCATGTTGCCCCGCCTGCCAGTGCGCCAAGAGCCCATGATGAGCCAGACCCTATCCCATACAGACCATCGTCACGCAGGTATACAGAATAGTTATCATCTACTTGGTAGATGGTGCCGTTGATTGCTAATAAAAATTCAAACCCAGCATCCTCGTCATCCTTACTTGGGGTATAGCCAGAATCTTTGATGCACTCTCTCATGCTAGGTACAACTGTTGTAATCATAAAATGATATTCATCTTTAATGTTAGCTGGGATAGTTGGTGGTTTCCACACGTGCTGCATCACATCGCATGGTTGTACGTCACCAGCACCAGCAACCAACCACTTGCCACGTTTAGTTATCTTAGTAACTATCGGATGCGAGAATGGTCTACCGCCTGCGGTAGTACGTGAGTCGGCTGCAAATATGCAGCCGTTGTCTTGTTGGATACCAATGATAGTTGTCACAGTGAAGCCCTCAATCTTGGTGGCGTCCAACGCCCACTTGACTTCTTACGTCCACGAGTTGGAGCAGACTGCTGTGATTCCTTGCCAATGTTTTTCTCTGCCCACTTACGAGCTTCTGGGTATGTTAGCTTCTCACGAGCCATGATTATCTGTATACCAGAACCACTTCCGCTACATGCATAACATACCCAGACGCCCTTGTCTGAGTTTACTGAAGCAGACTTACGTGAGTCGTCATGTACAGGACACAAGATTGATTTCTCCCCGCCAAGTGGCAAGGTCAATCCGTAATGACTGAAGACTGCTTCTAAAAACTCAGACTGATTCATTTGTTAATACCAATTCCTTTCCTGGTGGAACCTGTACGCCCCGCACCAAGTGTCATAACGATGAAGCACATACTTGTGTGCCTCCTGAGTCTGTTTGAGTATAGACCAATGAGGTTTCCCCCATAGTAGCTGCCATACTCCACGTGCTCCACTCGATTTGTTGAATGAATCCGTGTTGTAGCGACTCTCTTTGTACGCAATACGTTTTGCACATAGTCGCTGCTCTTTCTCGGTTACGAACTGAGCAATTGCATACTCCACCTTCTGCTCTTTTGTCATTACTGACATACGAACTTCTTGTGTGAGTATGGGTGACAACGCTTGTGCTGGTGAAACCAGCGCCATCGCTGTTGCTATGCCCATCGTTATCGCTAACCGCATAGTTACCTCTTTTCATTTTGTGAGTAGCCGTAACTTGCTCACTGATGTCCATTGTAACCTGCCTGTTTAAGCAGATTCACCCAGAGTTCCGCAGGCATTACTGCATACGACTCTGAGATATTAGAAGTGCCACGCTTCTTGATTAACACAACGCCTGTCTCTGCATCGGCATGTGTCATCTCATTCTCCAGTTCCCGAAGATACTGAGGAATTCTAATTGCTTTCTCATTCTTACATTCTATAACCACACCATTGATACCGTCAATATCTCCGACATCATCGTGTCTGCCTGCACCATATGCGCGTTCAGCGCATGGATAGCCCATGGTTACTAACCACTTAACTACATCACGTTCGTACTGTGAGCCTTTACGTTTAGCTGCTGATGTCATACGTAATCTCCTGGTATCAATGAGTCTAGTTTTATATTTAACTTACGACGTATCTTCATTCTTTCACGTGGTGTCAATCCACCCCATAGACCATACCCTTCATGGAGTACTGCCCAGTCAAGACATTCTTTCTTTACTTGACAACCAGAACATATTTTTTTACCAAAGGAATACATTGATGTATCACCTTCGTTCTCAGAATCTGGGTAAAAAAAATCGCTACCAACTTCTCTGCACTGACCACGTGATAGGTCTGGCATACGCATCTGTAACTCCTTAAGGTCGGCGGTTTAATCTATAAAGATTTTCCCAGTACTTTAACGCAACTTCATCCGTAACTGCAAGATATTGTAACCTTTTTCTTTTTTGCACACCAAGGTAGGCAAGTACATGCCACTTAATCCAAGCACCACGTATATAGATGGTTGGCTTAATCATTCTTTAATTCTTTCATCACATCTAATAGGTTCTCTACCGTAATCAGATAGCCCTTGCTTCTATTCGGTGGTATCTCACAAGTAATCTCTCGACCAAACTTTTTAATTGCATACAACACATGACCAGTTGGAACCATGAGCACACCACGTTCAAGTACGAACGCCCAGTATGCAGCTTTAGTTACCATCACACCTGACGGTTCCCAATTCTGGGAACGTCGATACCAGCATTCAACTTCTATATATAGGTTATTGGTTGACCACCATTTGCGGTCACGTTTAACTTCTACTGTGCCACCTTCGGTCAGTAGTTGATTTACTAGTGACTCGCCTTCTTGACCAAATCTAAAATCTAAATCAAATGACGATAGATTTTCTACTGCCATTGCGATAACGTTCTTGCTCTATGTAAATCAGATGGAGAGTTGTAAAGAACCATCTTGCTTGCTTCCGCCGATAAAGTTACATAGCTTTCTGCAGTTGGGTCTGCCTTGCCATGTCTGTTCTTTACAACAGCAACTCGATAATTAGAGGAAGCACTATCCAGAGCCACCGAAAGGACCAACTCTGGTAGTGCTGCCACCTTACCCATCAATGCTTTACGTGGTGCTGGGTAGTTCGGCTTAGACATCTTCTCATTCTCGGAAACGTGGTGCAGGACGATGAATGCCGATTCATACTCACGAGCCATGTAGTGAAACGCTGACATGGCATCGCGTAGTGCAGTCCACTCGTTATCACTTGCGGATGCTACGTTCATTAAGTTGTCTACATATACAGCAGTAGGTGCCGAACCATGCAATTCAATCCACGCTTCTATCTCCTCTTCAATGTCTTGAAGAGAAGGTGCTGGGTCGAACGCGAATCGTACATGGTCGGCACCTTCCGCTAGCGCATCCTCAAGGAGAACGCTTGCTTCGGTATCCATCAATCTTTCTACATCAGCAACATCTTTATTCATAAGTATTGCACCAGCGCGAGTAGCGATGGTACGTGAATCAGAGTCAGCTGATATATATAACGACGGAACCTTAGATGTAATTGCGTACCATAATGCAAGTAGTGTCTTACCTCCGCCTGGTTGACCAGCGACCAAATGCAATTGCGCTTGGCGAAAGACAACTTGACTGGCTGTGAGTTGAGGCAGGATTTCTGGTAGTTGATGACCAACTGGTGACTCGACACCCACTACTTGCAAGAGGCTACGCACTACTTAGCCCAGATTGTTTCTGCTTCTACGGCACCTGGTGAGAAAGGCTTCGGTCCCTTGGCTGGGTCAAACCAACCAACATAAGCCTTGCCTGCTTTTGATACGCCCTTCTTCTTGGCGTACTTACCGCGTCCGTCTGGTAGGTCTGGTGCATCTGGATGCCCATATGTCCATTCATTACCGTACCTATCTTTGACAACCTCGATTGATTGTACTGTTGTTCCTGATGTTACTGGCTGTGGGTTTAGCCCAGCATCCTGCAACATTTGGATTGCTTGTTCAGCATTAGGTGTGTATGCGTTGCCTGTTGGTATAGGCAGTGGTCGACCAAGACGTGCTTGGAGTTGTACAGCCTCAGCGATTGCTTCGACTGCTGCTTCTAGGTTAGTTCTAAATTCACTAACGCTATTACCTCGGACGGTAAATAGGTCAGTTGAATTTAACTTACCTGTATACGAGAACATAGATTCAGTCATCTACTTTCTCTCCTTTTCTTTCCCTGTTGTTGGTAGTTGTAGTGGGAAATCTTTTGAGCCCCATGCGGGGCACTTCGCCATGAACGAACACATCTTACAGTTTTCACCAACGAATGTTGGGAAGTAACCTTGCAATACTGAGTGGTTCATAGATGTAAACGCATGTTCATAGTATTCAATACTGAGGTGGGTTAAGTCAATCAATTCATCAAGCTCGCCTTTGCGAGTCATAAAAAATGCGCCCCACTTGGGGCGAATACCAAAAATCTTTTCAACACCACTGGCATACAATCCATTTTGGATTACACCGAACGGTGTCCTGGAACCAGTCTTATAGTCAACGATAACCAAGTCTTCCCCTACTTGGTATATCGCATCAATAATAAATCGAACAGGTGTACCCCCGAAATGCACATCTGCTGACCATTCGATTCCAGGACGACCATCAGGCATGGTAGCGATTTGCCAACCAGATTGCAACATCCATTGATGGTATGCCTCAACCTGCTTTAGCCCATCGCTTTGCCAGAAGGAGAGGTCCTCACCGTCAGGACGAGCAGCGGTCTTACGACCAGCTACCTTCCATTCTGATGGGGGTAACCCCGACTTCTCCTCGACATCTCTTACTTCGGCATTGAATATCTCAAGCCATTTCTCAGTTAAACTCATCGTACTCTTCCTCTGGTCGGTCAGGTTTCACATAGTCTGGATGGTCAACTGGTGTGGGGGTTGTCATAGGTGAACCGCAATCAGCACAGAAAGAATCCGTGAACCACATGACCAAGTCGTAGTCTTGGAAGATAGCCCTGATAACCTGAATGTTTGAACCGCAGTTCACACATTCATTACTAGGGATACCTCGCTGGTCAATCAAGTTGTTGTTGTTTGTAGAGCTCATGGTTTAACCATTCCAACATAGAGTGGACGGCAGAGCCAGCAGCAAGATACACTGCAGGCTTCTCTGGGACCATGGCTATCTTGCTCAGATAGTATTTCTGAGGACAGGATTGCCAAGTGGATAACTGACTATACGACCGATGAGGAGGAAGTTGATTCATACCGTAAATCATACCAATGAATTACCAATCTGTGTCATAGACACGCCAAATGTTATTACCAATAATCTGATAGGGTTGAGGGGTGGTGGGAGGGAAAGGCTTGCCCGATGGCAAGCCGTGGTAAGAAAAAGAGAAATAAAAAAAGAGGGGGACCATTAAGTCCCCCTCCTCTTCTATCTCCTACCATTCTGGTGGAGCAACTGCGAGCGCATCCAGCGTGGCTATATTGATGCACCCGACTGCTGGGATGGAAAGCCGATGCTGCAAACCTCTTAGCAATTCAGCAAGGGGCGCATCTAGCACATCATCGCCAGCAACATTAAGAGCTAGCCTGACTTGATTGACTAACTCATTTCGTTCGCCTAGTGATACCAGTGGTATTAACTTGTTATCTTCCACTACTGGATTGCTTGTTCGTAATCGATTGTCTGCAACTGGATGGTGACTATCCCACCAAATCCTTTAGCAAACGTTGGAGGAGATTGTTGTTCGAACTGAATAGCTCGGATGACACAGACTCTTTCCTCACCAGAGGAGAAGTCTTGAAACAGTACGGCTCCACCGTTTTGTTCGATACGTTCTAAATATCTAATACGTTCCCAAGGAGTGCTTACGTTAGTGACGCCGTTAGAGTCACGTTCTTCCTCGTAACACAGCAATGGAATTGTTATTGTTCTTGACCGAAGTGGCGCAGGCAATGCTCGACATTGCCACTCTTCAATCGTTGGACCAGAGGTTGCACTTGACGTACTACGGTTAAGGGTCAAGGTTATATTGAAATGGTCAGCTGGTTGCAGTCCAGCTGAAAGTTGAATCTCGCTAGACATATTAACTGCAATGGAGTCAACAGATGTTTCATTACCTTCTTGGTCTTCAACTTTAAATCCAACTGTTCCAGTACCAGATGAACGGACAGATAGTGAAACTGGTTGCTTGCGTTCTGCTGTGCCCCAGCGAACCCAACCAGAACTAATTGTTCCGCTTGTTGCAAGCTCGGTTGCATGTTCAAGATAAATGCCAGCTGTAGTTGTTATGAATTTTCTACTACTAGTTCCAATAAAAGCAACACCAGTTGGCGCAGCTGCGCCAATAACTAAATCAGAAGCGTAAGCATAACCAACATTAAGGGGTACGCCTAAGTCAATTCGCCATAATCCATAGTTAAGTTCAGAGTTTGTCGAACTTTTGGTTGCATATAAATAGTTGCTATCAAAACTTACATCTTTGATTTCATCTTCAATAACCAATGCACCTAAAATAAAGGTCGTTCCATCGGTTGATTGATTGCCAATACGTAGACCTCGGTTAGTGCATAGGGCAACATACTCATTGAGATACATTCTCATTTGATTGAGAGTCTCACCACGTGGTAGTTCAGCAATAACATTTGCTTCATTGATGGCAGCTAGTGGATTAGCTAGGTCAATTGAAAAAGAAATTACACGTGATATAGCACCCTGTGTGTAACCAGCAACAATTGCACTGTTTAGTTCCGTAATAGAATTAACTACAGTGGATGTATTGGTAGTTTCCCATCGTTCGTTGGATGCATTAATAGTTGGAGTAGGTGTTGTGTAGGCTCTAGCTACTTCATAGATTCCAACCTCAACTGTGCCTTCCAAAGCTGCTACAACAATACGTTCTTTGATATAAGCAATTGTTTGTGGGAACCATGCAGCTGCTACATATGTAGGATGGTTCCATAATTTCCGAACAACACCTGCAGTTGTTACATCATAGATTCCTTCAGTTGCTGCAACAATACAATAGGTTCCATCTGATGTAATGCAATATGGAATATTGCCTGCACCAAGGGTTATGGCTGTATGTGTATTAGCTGATTGACTATAAAACTTTAACGTTGAGCCTTCAATATAAAAAGTTCCACCAGATACGGTTACTGGATTTATTACAGATGCAGTAGTTGCCTGGGTTGTTTTCTTAAGAAGGGACATATTTCCTAAATCCCAAACATCTACGTTATTAGATTCCCAAAATTTAAATAAGTCACTTGAGTCTGCATCGTAATACTCTTCTCCAGCACCATGGTGCCATGATGTAGCAGTACGTAACCACCAGTTAGATAAGGAGTTCTCACCAGCAGATGCACCCTGGTCAATACGTTCCTTCTGGTATGTTGTAGTTACACGAGTGATACGGTTCTGGTCTGTTGCAGCAGATAGCCATGGCGTATTGCCGATAGCATAACTTGCAGCAAAGTCTTCACGTTTGTATTTAACTAAGGCAGTCGGAATCGACTGGCTTAATATAATCGGTAGGTCACCAACAAGTTCTTTGTTATTTGTTGCCACGAGTTATCTCCTACTTCTTGGATGGACAGTGCTTACAGCAGTTAGATGTATCTTCTGCTGGGTATGCTTTCTTAGTCGGTACAGCAGCAATTGCTGCTTTAACCTGATTAATTATCTTAGGTTGATTCATCCACCAGAACCACGGAGAAGTATCGGTACCCATAGTGGACTCAATAGAAACATGTAGATGCTTATTATGAGGATTACTCCCAGTGTACCGTCTGTTTCCCAGCTTGGATTTTTCTTTAGACCAAATCTTTCCCTGAAAGATAAGGTACTTAACTCTTTTATCTTCTTTAAGTTTCTCAAATATTTCCTTACAGTCAATACCATTATCTGGGTCATGGGTAAGGTCTGCTGCTAGCCCAGTATTGTGGTCCGAGTTCGGACTTTGACTGACATGTGCTGCAGATGGTAGAAGACCATCGCTTGCTTTCTTCCGCTTTGGTTGCAGTGCCGTCGCTTGGCGCAGCACAGCAAGTGCAGCAGGTGTGGCTTTCTTGACTACAGTTGTCATTCACGATTCTTTCCAGCTACTAGTTCATACAGGCTGTCAACACGAAGTTCTAATCTATCGAGTGAGTCACGCATCGAGCTGCCTGAATTTGGTTTCAATTCTGTGAGGTAGTGTTTTACTAACCAACGAACTGAGCCAGCAAAGCTGGCAACTATTGTGGCAGTGGCAACAGCCAAGCCAGCCCATTCGTTGGTAGACATTATTCTGCTCCGCGTCCGAAGTCTGTTGAAGATCCGTCAAGCCACTTAAGAACTGGACCAAGGAACCCTGTTAGAGCTGCTGTTCCCAGAACCTTAAGGTCCGTCTGACCAGCAAGATAAAGTGCGACAGCAGCAGATGCTGCTGCACGGAACCAAGATAATGCTATTGCTTGAAACTTTGCGTTCATTGTTTTCTCCTTAAATAAAAAACCCCGCCGAAGCGGGGTTTTTAATAGTTGTTATTATTCGGTTGGTAATTCAATCCAAGAGGTTGTGTCTTCATCCCATGAATAAAACTTGCCGTCAGTAGGCATTGGGGTTGGTGCTTCCCATAGGTAAGATTCTGTATTAAGAGTCCATGATTGGTATGGTTGTGGGGCTGCAAAGCCTATGCCATCCCATGTATATCCAATACCTGCATAGTTCTTATTTAACGGTGTTCCACCTAGAGAGTGAACTCCACCATATGTATTGTATGAGGTCTTAATCCAAGTGCCTGTGTATCGATCAGGGTTTGCTTGTAGGAAATTATCTTCAACTACATTAACTTGAGTGACTACGCCATCTTCTACTTTAGCCCAATGTGCCATTATTTATTATCCTTATCTTCTCCGTAAATAGCTACTGTATTTAGCAACTTAACATCACGCTTGGTGACAATGCCACCCTTTTCATCTAATTGAGCCTTTGCTGTAGCTTCATCATCTGCGATGATGTGTACCAACATGGTGACTTCGTATGAAAAACATTGTGTTGGTTTTGTTTCTTTAATCTTAGTTACATTATCTTTAGTCATTTAGTATCCTTTGTTAGACTGCATAACGAACTATAACAATACCAGAACCACCAGCACCAGAAGGGAGAGATGAATTATTAGATGCTTGTCCACCACCGCCGCCACCTGTGTTTGCAGTTCCGCTAAGAGGCTGCAAGACATCTTGGAAACATCCACCACGACCACCGCCACCTGAACCACCTGAACCATTACCAGATGCCTGAAGAATAGAACCTCCACCGCCACCTGCGTAATAACCACTTACACCAGTTCCTGTTGCACTTGCTATAGCAGAATAAGTATTTACACCAACTCCACCGTTGCCACCAACACTTGTTGTTCCTGTTGCACCTACTGCACCAGCACCACCACCACCACCAGAGCCGTAGTTTGCATTGTTGTTTGCTCCACCACCAGCGTAACCTTCTACTGGAGAATATGAGCCAGCGTTACCTGCTGAGCCTGTTCCATCTTCACCAGCACCTCCGCCTGAACCACCAGTTTTACCAGCCTTCCAAGTTCCACCATTACCACCACCACCACCTCCGCCTGTTGCACTATTACCTGCAAAAGATGAGTTAGTGCCGTTAGGGGCTTCTGTTGATGTTCCATTAATGCCAGCACCGCCACCGCCAACTACTGCATTGTATGTAGTTCCAGAAGCAAAAGATTGTGAAGAGAAATATCGTAGACCGCCCGCTCCACCGCCTCCGCCAATTTGACCACCACCTGCACCACCACCTGCAACTATTAAGTAGTCACAAGTTAATGCAGTTGATGGAACAAATGCTCCGTCTGATAAAAATGTGTGATAGAAATATCCACCAGAAAATACAATAGTTCCGCCAGTTGCTTTTGCAGTACCTGTATAAAATGTTTCGTCTGATAAGAATGTATGGTAGTAATAACCACCAGATGAAACTACAGTTCCACCGTATGCTTTTTGTGTAGCAGATTGATATCGGGCAATAACAATCCCAGAACCACCGCCACCACCAATGCCACTTGCATTATTACCTGCACCGCCACCGCCACCGCCTCCTGTGTTTACGGTTCCGTTTGTTCCATTACCCCCTGCAACACCTGCACCACCGCCACCAGATCCACCAGCACCAACATTTGCAACATACGCAAATACACCGCCACCGCCACCAGCATAATAACCGCTGTTAGCACCAGTTGATGTAGCACTAGCAAAAGTTGAATATTGTTTTCCTATGCCACCAATTCCAGCAGTAGTAGCACCACTTGCGTTAGTACCAGCACCACCAGCACCACCACCACCGCCACCGCCATAACTAGGTGCAGTAACCATATTTCCGCCAATGTTACCAAAACCTTTTCCGCCGTAAGATGTTTGTGTTGATGTTCCAGCAGAAAGTGACGAACCCTCTGCTTGACCACCACCTGAACCACCATTAAGAGTTCCCGAGTTAAATCCTTGTGATCCACCTCTACCACCACCATTAGCAGTATACAAAGAACCAAATACTGAATTTCCACCAAGACCACCACCAACACCATAAGTACCAGTAGCAGCACCGCCTGCACCAACTGTTACGGCATATGAAGTAGATAGATTGAGAGTATCGTTTTCTGAATAAACAAGACCTCCACCACCACCACCACCAGCAGTATAATAACCACCTCCGCCACCACCAGCAACAACTAACATATCAACAGTCAAAGTTGAGGGTGCAAAAGTTCTCATACCGCCCAAGCCTCTGGCTGAGCCTCCTGCTAATGTACCGATAACTGGCATTTTTAGATCTCCTTATTAGGCAAACTTGGTTTGTGTCTCAAGAACTGTAAATGTTGCTGATGCTGTCTTAATAATTGTAAATGAATATGCATCGATAGACGATGCGTTGCCAGCCGAAATTGTTGCTGGAACCTTTGGGGTTACAGTAGTTCCATCGATCTGGATTGTGTTTGGATAATAAGCACTAGCACCGTTAGTGTTAAGCCATACTACAGTTATTGCATCACCAACCGCTAGTGCAGTATTAAGGGATACGCTAGAACTGTATCGAATGTTAAGAGTATGGTTTGCTGTTGCGTTAGATGTGTAATACCAGATAGAAGCAGTCTCAACATTTAAGTTGATTGTGCCAGTTGCAGCAGAAGCTACAACATTGACATCTTCTTCTAACCCTCGAACTACTGTGTCTTCAAGGGTTCCACCCTTTGCACGAGCTAGAGGGAATCCACCTGCTGTGGATCCATCATGTACTACTACAACATCCTTATCAGTATCTACTGTCAATTCGCCCAGTAGTCCTGTAAAGGATGCGTGTTGTGCCGTAGTTCCTCTACGGCGTTGGAATGCGAATGGCATTAGATCGTTCCCCAATCTGCTAAGGAAGCCCAGTTAGCTGAGGTTCCGTTGTTAGTCATGAAATAACCACTTACACCAGAAGTTATAGTTGGTATATAACCTGCTGCCGTAGTGGCACTTGCTGCAGCAGATGATGCTGATGTAGCTGCAGAAGACGCTGATGTCGCAGCCGAAGTCTGCGATGTTAAAGCACTCGAAGCAGAGGTCGCTGCCGAGGTAGAACTAGTTAATGCATTGCTTGCATATACACCAGCAGATCCTGCTGATGTTGCAGCCGATGAGGCTGAGGTAGCAGCAGCTGACTGTGATGCAGCAGAACTTGTTGCACTTGTCTGTGCAGCAGTGGCTGATACACCAGCAGATCCTGCACTGGTTGCTGCGCTTGATGCGCTTGTTGCAGCGGATGCTTGTGATGTTGCTGCGCTAGAAGCTGAAGTAGAAGCTTGTCCTGCAGATGTTACCGCAGTAGCTGCTGATGTAGTAGCCGTTGCTGCAGATGCTGAAGCAGCAGACGCTGACGCAGATGCAGAATTAGCTGATGTTAAAGAACTTGATGCTGAAGTAGCAGCACTTGCTGCTGATGTATTTGTATTTGCTTCAACAGATGATAATGAAATCCATGTTCCAGTGGAAGTATCAGCGGTTGTGATATCACCCATGTCTCTAACGAGACCAGATGCAACTTGACCAGCAACTGTTGATGCTGAACCAGCAGCAGAAGATGCTGATGTTCCAGAAGATGTTGCGCTGGTAGCTGCAGAGTTGGCTGATGTTACTGCTGCCGATGCTGAAGCTGCTGCGCTAGTAGCACTAGTAGCAGCAGATGTAGCAGAAGTTAAAGCAGACGATGCAAATGTAGATGCGCTTGACTGTGATGTGCTGGCTGCGGTAGCAGAAGCTGCTGCTGAAGAAGCACTTGTTGCAGCGGAGGTAGCACTAGTGGCTGCCGATGTGGCAGATGTAGCTGCTGCAGATGATGCTGTACCAGCATTAGTTGCTGCAGTGGTTGCACTAGATGCAGAGGTTGCTGCCGAGGTTGCTGATGTAGCAGCACTGGATGCGCTAGTTGCTGCAGCAGTTGCACTGCTTGCAGCAGCGGTAGCAGAACCTGCAATAGTAGTTACGTATGCTAAGTTAGCTGCATCACCAGATGTTGTTGGTGTTGCTACGTTTGTAATCTTGTAGCTATTAGCATTGATGACACCAGCAGCGGTAATAATTGCTGCAGATAAAGTCTTTGTTCCAGTAAGGGTTTGTGTCCCACCAGTGCCGACAACGTCGCCTGTAATGCCATGGATATCAGTAGTTGCTACTTCGTGTTGGCGAGACTCGGTAAAGTCTCGAGCCGATACGCCGTGTTCAACGTTAGCACCAAAGGCGTGTGCCTTAGCACCTGATGAGTCAATGTTACGAGTGATCTGATAGGCAGTACCTACCAGACTGGTAACTTCGACTACTTCTTCATTAGCTGTATCCTTCTCAAGAATGAGTGTGTATGGATATTGCGCTGGAAGATTGCTTGCAGCAGCAAGCGTAAGGCTTACTGCTGAAGAACTTATCGATGCAGCAAGAGTTGTCTTAGCTGCATTCGAACTATAGTAACGTGCTTGTGTTGGCATTCATCACCTCTGGTACTGGATTATGTTGAGGAAGTTGGCTTGCTGCTTTGCCACCTCTTCCGCAAGGCGGACGGAGTAAAGCTGGAATAGATATTTAGCAGCAGTAGTAGATGCGCCAGCAGATACTGGTTGATCTAATGCGTCTGCAGAAACTGATGTGGCAATTACCTTGCCTGGGTCTACTGTTGAAAGTAGGCGATACATAGCACCAAGACGAACAACATCTTCACATGATGCGGGAAGACCACTTACTGTCAACTCTTGGCTATCTGTAATGGTTGTCGGATAGGCTGTGTACTGAACGTTAATACGAGCACCAGCCATAGGTGCTTCATTAAGCACAATAGCCTGACCATATGTATCTGTATCTTCGTCATAATAATTGGTATCAATACGCCATCTTTTAATAAGAGCCCATACTCCAGTAGCGTCTGGCAGTTCCCATGAAACACCAGTGATATCTACAACTGTGCTTGGGATTGAGTATGCGTATTGTGAGCCAGTAAAATCAAAGTTTGTTTCTTTAATAACTGGAAAGTTCATTCCTTTTATAGTCTCGAGCAATGCTCGTTTAACTTGTGTCCTTGGAAATAAAGGATTGTTTCTTACTATAGATCCAGACACATGGCTAGTTGCTGTAGTCCCACGCCATCCTCGACCAACAGGATTAGCTGATGTTCCAAGAATAGAAAGGTTACCGCTTGCTGCAATAGATTTCTTTACATATAAGAGTTCATCATCAATCTCAATGATGCCTTTGCTTATAGCTGATGCATCGTCAACTGCAATAGACAAGTCGTCACCATCAACGGTATTAAGTGCAATCGTTACCGATTCCTGGTTGCGGACATAGCCATTAATCTCACCAAGCGTTTGTTCTGTTAATTGATTTAACGTAGCCATTATGCTTGTAACGCCTTTCCTGCTTTATCAGACATACGGACAGCTTTTTCAATGTCCTTTATCTTGGTTGATGCTGGCTGAATGCCATCTTTCCTTGCGTTTCTATACGCATTAAGTTCTTTATTTGTAAGTTTGTTTGCTGCACTAGACAGAGGGTCTGTAATACTAAAGTTAGCTGCCTTGGCACACTCACCCCAGTTAGCATGGTCTTGGGTCTTACAGCCTGATCTACAATTAGACATTGAAAACGTAATCTCCGTATCCCGCTGCTGCTAGTTCTACTGCTTCTGCATCTGTTATGACGTTGTCATAACCACCACGTAATACGCGTTGGTATGTTGCTAGATCTGAATCCTGTGGGACGACTATTGTTTTCCAAACGCCACCAGTTTTAACAACGCTCTTACCAATAGGATAAGAAACAAACCATAGGTCATACTCACGACCAGGTCTGTATTTGTATGTTGGTCCACGAAATACCTTTGCCATTACCACTTCACCTTGTCTGCCCAATAGGCTGCTGACATAACACCCTTGCTAATATTCTTTGCATGACGTGCCTTAAACGATTGGCGACGTTGGCGGTACTTTTTAGTCTCGCCAGCTTTTTCAGGTGAACCTGATACACCCTGCTGACCAAAACGAATAGTCTTAATTTGTGAGCCAGATTTGGCTACAACAATGTGAGACTTTTTTAGATGCGTTGGTGTAGCTTTTGGTTTATTAAAACCAGATACACCTGCTCGTTTTAGCCTTGGGTCCATTTACTTCTTCTTTACTTTAGGTTTTCTAATTCCCGACTTGGCTTTACCAGATGCTGATAAAGCAATTGCAATTGCTTGCTTTGGGTTCTTAACTACCTTGCCACCTTTACCTGAATGTAAAGTGCCAGTTTTGAACTCATGCATAATTCCTTGAACTGATTTCTTTGGCATTATTTCTTCTTTTTAATCGCTGGCTTTTTAACGCCAGGCTTCTTCATATCAGAATTCTTCATCATCTTGCCATTCATCATATGCATGCCACCTTTTGTAGAACCATATTCTTTCTTACGTGCAGATGAACCTTCAGTTGTTTCGTGCTTCTTCATTGCTTTCATTGAAGTATACTTTTCATTCTTCGCTGACATCTTCTTCTTCTTCCTCAAAATCATCCATGTCATTCTCTGACATTGGTGCGGGAAATTCCCAGTCTGGCAATTGGCGAGTTAATAGATCCCAAGCTTCAGCATCACTAAAGCCAGCATCCATAAATGCTTTATACATTTCATGCGCTTCGTAGGCGTAAGCCTGGAGCGGTGTAATTAGATCTAACTCTTCGCTCATAATTTCCTTAAGTAGAGAGGGGCAGTTGCCTGCCCCTCCCCATCAAATTAAGCAGACGCGATAGATGACTTGCTCTTGATAACGTAACGTGCTTCTGTACGGAAGACGTTCCATCCAAGAAGACCCTTCCAGCCCGCTGGGCGGAAGCGCATCAACTTATCTGTAACTGGACCGATAACAGTCTTTGGCTCGTATGAGACAGCCTCAAGAAGAGCCTGCTTTCCAAGTAGAACTGTTGCGTATACCTTTGATGTACCAGAACCTGAAACAGATTCAGCACGAGGTGTTTCGATATAGCGAACCTGATCGAAGATTCCGATCTCGCCAGACCATAGGTTACCTACACCTGCTTCGGTGTATGTGTGAGGAAGCTGCCATACAGCAGATCCTGATGTTTGTGCTTCAGAACGAAGATCGTATGAAACATCTGGGTGGATTAGTGCAGTGTAGAGACCGCCTTCGCGTGTCTGAACATTTGCTCCACGTAGCTTTGCTACACCACGGCGAGCAAGTGCTGCTGTGAAGTTAGCTGCTGAAGTTGAAGCTGAAACATCTTGTCCATTGAGTGTTGACTCATCGGCAGAAGTTGTTCCTGTGTAGCGACCTGTTGCTAAGGCAGTTAACTTAGTCCATACAAGTGAGTCCAGTGAGTCACGCATGTTGAAAGACAACATGTCTGCAACTGCTGGATCGATTGCTGATAGAGACTCAAGAGCAAGACGCTCAGTTGTTAGAACAGCATTACCGTATTCGTTCACTGTTACGTGGACGCGGTTGGTATTGCTTAGCTCTACTGCATCTGGATCAGCTGTTTGAGTTAGTGCTGAAGTAGCACGAGATAGATCTGTGTAGACCTGAAATACGACAGTGTTACCTGGGTTTGTTACATCGACAGGACGCTTGTCCGCAAACTTGCGGAACATTGGTTCTGAACGAAGGTTAAACTCAATGTACTTGTCATACGCAGTCTGGATCAAGTTCGACATCGTTGATGTCGTTGTTGACGTGGCTGGTGTTGTTGGCACGTTTAATTCCTTCTATTAGGGTTGATTGTATTGTTACCGTTTTAAGAAGTTGGTGAGCTCTTCCACTGAAGTAGCGTTGCTAATCAATGAATGAATGTCACGACCCACTGATGGGTCGACATCACCATCTTCAAAATTCGACATTTGCTCAAATGCTTGAGCATCAGGGTCTTCTTCTGAAGACTCTGATTCATCAACGGCAGTAATGCCAAAGGCATCGCCGTATTCATTTAACCATTCAGCTACTGCTTCCTCGTCGGCTTCAATATCCGATGGAATAAATGCTGCGATTCTTGGATTGAGACCAAAACTTTCTAGTACTTCCCCGATAGCTGCTTCGTGACTATATGTCTGATACTCCTCAAGCTGTGAATCTCTCTCCTTGATTTGCTTGGAAAGTTGATCTACTTGCTTGCGTAGTTTCTTTACTAAGTCAGTACCGTAGTCTTCGGTATCGTCTTCGAACGTTTCGTACTCGTTATATTCTGCCATTGCTTTTTCTCCCTATTAGTTGTTGGACCCTCATCGGGTTTGCACCACACGTACTCCTCACAAGGGGAAGTGATTCATAGACGTGATGACTACCAGACTGATACTCGTTACCTGGGCTGGTCGATCAGGAACGGAACTTAGTTATACGTCAGCTTTTTTACTACGACGTCCAAGAGAGGACGCATCAATTGCTGATTTCTGTGCAAACATTGCACGTTCTTTAGAAGCTAATCGCTTCTTCTTCATTGTTACATCTGCGCCACCTGCAAGAGCAAGCTCTTCACGAGCTAGATCTTGAGTGCCACCTTGTTCACCATAGAGACCTGTAAGTCTTTGGTAATCGGCTTGGCTTGCAGCTGCAGACTGGAAGGCTGACTCTGCTTGAGCACCTTTACCAGATGTGTAAATTTCTTCTGCGAAAGCTTTGTCAGATAGTTGACCAGCACGTGCAGCAGCACCACCGATTTCGGCTGCGCCGTACATCTTCTTAGCTTCTTCGGTTGTGTACTTAAACTTAGAGTTAACTAAGTCAAAAGCCTTTTCGCTGTCAAGCATATATGCAGCAAGTTCGCCTTCTGTCCAACCGTAATATTCTTTAAGAGCATTCTTAGTGCTGTAATCAGCATTTTGCAAAGCATTCTTTGCAATATTAACACGGTCTGTAAGTTCGCTTACGCTGACTGAGTTTTCAATAAGACGACGGAAGTCGTCTTGTGTATCATAGAAACCAGTTGGTAATCCAGCCTCACGAAGAATTGATTCGTATCCTTTTTCTGCTTGGATGTATTCGTATGGTGTAAGAAGCTTATCGCCAGGTCGACCCTTGCCATCCTTCATACGTGCAGCAATTGTTTCATTTGCAGCAAAACGAGTCTTATATGCCTCACTGTCATAAATACTATTAAGGATCTGAGCATCGGTTGGCATAATGTTTTCTTCATATACCTTATCGATTGCCTTATTTAATGAATCAATAAATCCAGCACCAAGACCTGTGTTCTGAAACATCTTTAATACGGAATCTTTAGCACCAAAATCTGTGTATGTATCAACCATGTTGCCCATGGTTCCATCTGACATAACCTGCCAGACTTCTACAACTCCACCAGTTTTACGAATAGTCTTTTCGTATGCAACAGTCTTTGCTACTGGCTTATTAAATGTAGCCTGCATTGCTGCAATTTGATTAAGCAAATCTGCAATCTGTGTATCAACTGCACCAGTTGCTGCAGTTACTGGATTAACAAATGTTGTAGATCCGCCATAGGTAGCAGTCGAAGTGCTTGTTGCTGTACTTGTCGCAGTGCTGGTCGCAGTGCTGGTCGCAGTGCTAGTCGCAGTAGAGGTCGCGGTGCTGGTTGATGTTGCTGTTCCAGTATCGCTTGGTGTATATGGTAAATTTTCAATTGGTGCAGATGGTGCAGCAGGAGCTGCTGGTGCTTTTGGCAGTGGTGGCTCTGTATAAATCTTAGTGCCAGACCAAATCATAGAACCATTGTTATACTTTGGATTGTTATCAATTGTTGGGTTGATAGCAAGAAGTTCTTTAACTGTCATGCCATTGTCTTTAGCAATTTGCCAGAATGTATCTCCTGGTTTTACTGTAACAAATTCACGTGGTGCTGGTGCTGAAGCAGCAACTGTACCTGACTTAGATGCAGCGGAAGCATTCTTCTCACTAGCCGTCATTCCATAATCAGCTACTGCTGACGCAAGCGGTGAATAATCTCCGCCATCTGACATATAATCTCTTGGCATTTACTTACCCCAGGAATCCGAAGTCGCGGAGAATCGTTGATGCAATCTTGGTCTTCTCCTCTTTTGCTGTGCTTGTGTAATCCCAGTTGCCAGAACGACGAGCCATTTTCTTGGCATCGTAAAGGTTCATGGTTCCAACATTTCCTTTTTCATCTGTGTAGTTAAGGGCTCGTTGTACATAATCATTGTTAAGATCTAGTGAGTTAACATCCTGTTCCCATGTATCAGCAATTGCTGTTAACCATGGATCGGCTGCGTCGCGTAGCGTCTTGCCTTGAGATAATTGTGTTGTAAGACCAGGAAACATTGACATTGCTCGCTTTTGAAGTTCATTATCTAGATCTTCTGCGTTAAGAGTTCCAGCAATAAGACCTTTCATGCTGTTCTCAAACCAGCCTTCGAATCGTGTATTAGACATGCTGTTAGGGAAACCATATTCCCATGCTCGCTTGTAAAGCTCGTTGGCTACAGTCTCTAATTTGCCAGTTAGGTTATAGATTGTTTTGTCGCCAATAACACTCTTTTTGCTAAAGTCAATTGCCTTAGACATAATCTTATTAAGAAATTCTTGGTCGTAGCGAACAACCTTTCCATCTTTAATAATAGCTGACTGCATCATTTGCTGTGCATAATCAATAGCTTGTGCTGCTGTAATGTTTATACCATTACCCATAAATTGCTTAACAATGTTGCTTGCATTAAGTTGCAAGTCTGCAGCGTATTGACCTGGGTTAGTTTCTTTATAATAAGCGTATTGACGCTGAGTATCAGTTTGGTTCTTGTACCAAGTAGTACCCTGAATCATCTGAGTCATCAATGCCTCAGATGTAATTCCTTGTTCAAGGATTGAATTTAAGATATTCTTGAGGCTGTCATCAGCACCAATAACACCAGCAGCAATACCAAACTTGGCTTGTAATGTAGCCATGTCTAGCTTATCTACGTTTGTTGCAGCCTGTGTTGATGTACTTGTAGATGTTGCAGTAGAAGTTCCAGTACTAGTTCCTGTATTATTGCCACTGGTTGCATTGTTAACTGCTGTGTTTAAGCCAGTTGATGCACCAGACTGTGTTGGCATCTGAAGGACAGTACCACTAAAGATTGTGCTTCCGCCGTTATATTTTGGATTAGTCTTTAAGAATGGATTGGCTGCAATAATCTTTGCGGTTGTTGTTCCGTTAGCAGCTGCAATTTTACTAAGCGTATCGCCAGTTTTAACTGTATATGCCATTAGCCACCCACCACATTTCCAATTGCATTAGGATCTTTAAGAAGTTTTTCAACTAAACCTAAGAATGTATTTGCTGCAAATGACTCGGCATAGTCTGGACGAGACATTGCAAAGTTACGAGCAAACATTGTTGGATCAAATCCAGTAGTCTGTGTTCCAGTTGTTGCAGTTGAACCTAATGTATTCTTACCTTTAGGAGCAGTAGTTGTAGTTGAACCAGTAAATACTGAAGGTTCTTTTTTAGCTGCTGCATTAACACCTGCAGTGTATGCATCAATTTCAGACTGTGTCGCTCTGCGACCAAGTCTGCGCTCCATCTCATCGCTGATTTGTTGAGCAGCAGATGAACCACTGTACTGTGTAACACGTGAATCTTTCTGAGCCTGTGTTCCATACTTAGGACCAGAACTTTCAGTTCGATATAAAGATGGGTCCATTACATTAAGATATTCAAATGGATTACCACTGGTACTACCTAGTGATTGTGTCCAACCAACTGCATCATTCCAAACAACCTGTGCATATTTTTTAGCTATACCTTTACGTGCAAGATCTGCAATAAAGTCATTATATAAAGATTTGTTCTTAGTAGGTAGATACTTAAACCAGTCTTTAGCTTCATCTGGTGAGGCAAAACGTGCAGGTGGTAGACCTGGCAATTGAATGCCAGGAACGTTAGGAGCAAATGATGGGTATGATGAACTTGTTCCAGTGTTTGTTACAACTGGTCTTGTTTTAGAACCTGCTGCATACGCAGCAGTTCCTGGTACAAGGCTTTCACCATTGGGACCGTATCTTAGTTCAGCCATTATGAAGCCACCAATTCTGTACTTAGTTCGGGCATGTTCTCTAACCACCTTGCTGCAAATGTTGAAAAGTCATCGCTTGCAACTTGCATAAAGTTATAATGAAATTGCGAGAACTGTGCTTTAAGATCTGCTTTACGAGCATCGCTGCTCATTGCTTGGGCATACTGTTGTTTGAATGCGTTAGCTTGGGTTAACCAGTAGGCAATTTCTGTCCACTTGTCACCTTTACCATCGGCATATTGTCTCCACTTAGGATCATTAGCAATCTCCTGGATTGCTGGAACTGTTACGCCCCAGAAATCTCTTTGGCTTGCTGAACGATTATCAGCCCAACCTGGAAAGTCTGTTTGGATTGCTTTAACCATTCGGTCATACTCTGCTTTAATACCAAGTGATTGGTATCTAACTTGATATGACGAAGTAACTCCATATTGAGCCATAACTGAATCACGCCACTCTGTGGCTTTCTGATATTCAGCCCACCCACGGCGTGATTCAATGTCAACTCTTAGTTCTTCTGCACTCTTCTTTTGAGTAAGAGGAGAGTTATATCCGCCAGGGAAATTTAATCTCTTGTAGATTGCAGCGATCTCAGTTGAATATTCATCTGTTAACTCACCATATCCAGCAGATAACATTGATGCGTATTTAGTATCCCAACGACCAATCTTTTCAAGAAGGGCTGGGTTATTACGAATCATTTTAATATCTGAGTAGTTTGCAGCTACACCAGCAATGTTCTTTTGGTTTGAACCAATCAAAGCAATGGAGTCAATGCCCCATTCTTCTTCCATCTTCTTCTGCGCTAGGTCGTAGTCGCCACCAAACTGAGTAAGTAGGTCGCTGTAATACTGTGTAGCAGCACGAGTTACTGGATCAAAAGTTGTTGAGATAGGAGCAAAGAATTGAACCACAGAACGGATGAAAGACATATTACCTGCTGCTTTAGCAGCAACCGCCATGCTAGGAGGTTCGCCTGTACGTCCATTGCGATCCCATTCTGAATAAAGAACGCGATAGTTAGTAAACACTTCATCGACGAATCGATCACTACGCAGTATGCCAATCTTATCCAGTGCTGAACGTAAATAGCCTGGAGCAATTGTATTAACTGCTGTGCTTACTAGGTTGCCACCTTCTTGTGGGTAACCACCATAAAGAATACTGTTTTCATAAAAGTCATCACCAAATGTGGAACGTATGTTCTTTGCAATGTCTTCACCATGAATTGTCCATAAACCAAAAGGTGCTGTAAATCCATCTTTAACAAGTTGTGAAATTCCAACGGTTCCAAACCAAGACACGCTTGGATCTGCAATCATGAATTCCATTTGCTTTGGATTCCATTTAAGCCCACCACCACGTGAGTCTGTATATGGCTTAAGCGCATCCTTTGCCCACTGAGGGAGCTTGTCTCCCAATGGAAGCGGATACTTAACGTTTACCTGAGTCCCTGGTGGAACATCTGACATCTTTGCATATGTGTTTCCATCTTGGTCTTCGTATGCTTCAAAGTTATCAAAAGCATTAGCAATACCGTTATACCAATATGCATTCATTGGGTTCTTAGCCATCAATTTCATGGCAACTACCTGGCTATTAAAGAACGCTAGAGGGAATGACATTGCAAAACGAGCAGCGTACATACCATTGGTAAGGCGACGTGATGAATACAGTGTTTGTTCCACACGTGCTAGTGCATTACGATAGGCAACCTGACGCATCTGGTTATTAACCACTGCATCTGATGGGTCAATGCCAGCACGTTGTGCTGCATTGATAAGTGTTCGCATTTCATCTCTTGTGTAATTCAAGAAGAGTGGATTACGAACCATTCTATTTTCAGATAACGCAAGAACGCGCCATGCTGCATCAGTAACTCCAGCTAAATTAGCAAATCTCTTTTCAGCCCAGTTCAAATCATTAAGATTAATGTTTGGACCTTCAATAGACTCAAGTAGATCTGGTCTATTGCGAAGAAGGATTTCTGTTTCCTTGATTGAAACATCTCGTTCTAGGATAAGTTTACGTAGTTCTTCGCTTGGATACATCTTACGAAGCTTGTCGCTTGTTGTGCTAATCCATGATGCAAATTCATCTTGAGTCATTTGATGACCAGCACGTGATGACATACGACGTCGGTATTCTTTACCAGCATCACCTGTATAAAGCCATTTAAGAATCTGTCCGTCTGATTCACCACGCATCATCATGCCTAAAGGCATCTCAAGTTCGTTACGAATCTGACGATTAGCAATATGTGCTAACGCATTCCAATAAGGCTTACCCTCGTTACGCTTGATTGTGACAAATCGTGAGCCTTCTGCACGTAGACGACGGCTATATTCAGCCTGCATAGATGTACTATAAAAGTTTTGTGTTGAATCGATCTCAGACATGTAGGCTTTAGCACCACGAATGTTGGGATCTGCAAGACCTGCAATTGCATATTCTTTACCATTAACAATAATGACTTCTGCTTCTTGACCTAGCAGTTTACGATTGCGTAAAGCACCTTGTGCTTTAGCCTCGTCTGAAATAAGAGCACGTTTCTTTTCAATAAGAACTGAAAGACCATTAACAGCCTGTCCAGTGCGATCTAATTCATCGGTTGCCTTGTAGAAAGCATCTTGTGCTTTCCAAAGTTCGTAATCTGCTGCATGTTTTGCAGCATCTGCTTGTGCTTGTGTAGCTTTAGTAGCCTTTTTGGCTAGTGCTTCAGCTTTTGCTTGCGCTGTACGTGCTGCTTGCCATGCCATTTCGGCTGCATCAAAATTCTTTTGTGCTACTTCCCATGGTTCAACAGCAATTTTAAGATCACCAGCAAGGATATCCATCTCTTTGAGGACGGCTTTCTCTTGACGTCGTGATGCTGCGCTATTAGTTCCAGGAATCCAACGCTTTGCTTGTTCTGCACGTAGGCTTGTATTGTGAACAATGTTCTGTACACCAGGCATTCCGTTTTTTACAAGTTCCATTGATTCAAGTGCCATACTTCCACGAGCAAATGGATCAACCATTGAGTTCTTTGGGATGTATGCAAAGCGAAGTAGGTTTAAGTTGTTAAATACCATATTGGCTGTGTCAAGAACTTGACCTACAGCCATTCCAACCTTAGAGGCAAATGCTCCAAGCTCTTGACCTTTAGTAATTGGTGCTCTTGCACCAAGTGAACGCTTAGTATTTACAATAACTTCAATTTCTAACTTACGGAAATCAAGCATTGGTACAGTCTGAGCTTCATTTGATACAGCAAAGAAGTTGGTTACGTTAAGGTTTCCATCTTCATCTGGTATAAATCCATGCTTAGTTGCATATTGGGTTAATGTTTGGCGACGCTCACTAACTCCAGCATGCCATTTAGTAATTTGGTCTACTGCATCTTTGTTAGTTTTGATATCATCGATACCACGAACACCGTAATTATTAGCAAGTCTAATCATGACTTGTTGTTCTACTTGCGCAAGAGCCATTGCTCGTTGAGTATCATCCTGTGCTGCAAGGAACTTCTCAACCATATCGCGCTTAAACTTTGCACCTTCTGAACCGCGCAGCATTTGCAAACGGTTAAGGTCTGATAGTAAATCATTGGCTGCTTCAAACCTACGTGGGTTAGAAACATTGATGTGACCTTGTGGTCGACCTGAACCCACCCATGCAATAGCACGTACGGCACGATCGTAAACATCTGTTTGATATACAGTTGAACGCCAGCCTTCGCCACCGTCTCGACCAAATAGTTTGATGTCACCATACTTAGCTTGCAAAGCAAGCTTTTGCTTACCGAGGTTTAGCTTTTCTAATACGCCATACTTACCTGGTTGATAACTTTCAAGTACGCCACTAGTTGCTTTAGACATAAAGTCATCAAGTGCATCAGAAAATTTAGGATCAGATGCTCGCTTGGCGTCAATGATAGCCTGATAGCGAGTTGTCAACTTAGGACTGATTGCATCTAATCCAATTTTAGAAAAATCTGAAATTGGTTCAAATCGGTTAATGCCATAATTGTCAATATGGTCAGCAAGTACTGGCTTGCTTTGCATTAAACGCATGAATGCTGCAGTATCACCACGTTCGGCAAGCAAGTAATCTCCAACATCTCGATGATTATCAAGACGAGAGACGATTGTTGCTGTGCGATATGGGTTTGCAGTTTCTGAAATCAAAGGATTCGCAGCAAGACGAGTTAGATTTGTCTCTTTAACTGCGTCATCAATAAGAACACCAAGACCAGATGTAGGTGCTTCGCCAGTTTTGGCAGCAGCCCAAGCAACAGTATCCTCAACTTTAGCGCGGAATGTATTCATATCTGCAGTTGTAAGAATCTTTTTTGATCCAACTGCAGTCTTTACACCTGCACGAGTTATTGCTCCAGCACCTTTAGTACCAAGCAATGCGAGAGTTAAATCTGTTCCACCTGATGCAACAATTCCAAGCCATTCATCTCTGAATGCATTGTCTCGTTGTTTGTCATCAAAGACGTTAAAGTTGCTGTCCATGAATGTAGGAGTAATTGCATCTGGTAATACAGATCCAACAACTCCTCCTACAGATGTGGCAAGAGCCTGACCCATTGAGATCTTCTTGGCTTGCTGGGATGCGTATCTAAAACTAGATACGCCCTTGCCTTGACCAAGAGCTTGTGGAACAAGAAGAGCAGTAGAGACACCCTGTGTAATAGGTTGAACTACGTATTTGCCTACTGTCTCCATAACCTTCATGGCTGGATTTACAATAAAACCAAATGGACTATTCTTTGCCTTTTCAATTCCAGAAGCAATCTTAGGAACAATAGCTTTTTCAATTCCACCGACTTTAGTATTATCAAACTGTTGTTTCTTAAAAGAATCTACAGGTGAATACGTTGGTCCAGGGGCGGTTGCTGGTGTTTCAGCGTAGTACTTATCCCACCAGTTGGGAGTTGGTGTTGGCTGTGGTTGCATCTGCGACATTAGTCATTCCCCCTTCTGGAGCTGTAGTTAATTCATTAAGTAAATCAATGCGATCACTATCAGACTCAAAAGGAAAACGAGCTAAATCCCATGCTACTGGAGCCAACTCAAACCCAAGATACTCGAGGTTCTCCTCGAACTTCTTGAATACTTTCATTCAGTTTGACTCCGTAGATATTTAACAAATGCTTTCATTGTTCCAGTTGAATTAGGTGAATCTGCAAACTGCATCATTAGAGGTAGATACTTTTGTAACGCAGTTAAGTCTCCTACTTGTACATCACTGGGTGCTTTAAGTCCTAGTACTTCACTGCCTGGACCTGGACCAGCATCAACACCTGCAGTAACAGGTTCGTTTGGTCGGTTAGTTTGCGCAGATAACGGAATAACACTGCCTAATGGATTAGCAGATTTTGCCATTGGTGCGCCCGCCTGTTGTGCAAGAAAATCCTTTTGCTCGCCATAGGCTGCATTAGGTAATCTTTTAGCACCCTGCGCTGGGATATCTGGTCGCTTGGAAAACTTTCCAGGACCAGATACCGCGCCAGGATTGGGTTGCAACATAGACATGAATTACTACTTTCTTGAAGCTTCGTATGCTTTCGCTGCTTTAGATCCTGGTACATATGGAACTGGACCTGTATACATTGGCTTAGGAGCTGGCTTGTTATTAGGGATCTTCACTGTTGTGTTTCGATAAATCTTGCGAGGATCTTTAATTTTCTTATTAGCTGCTAGTAACTCTGAAAGAGTTACGCCAGCCTTCTTAGCAATACCTGAAAGTGTGTCACCGTGTTCAACTTTGTAATCAGTAGTTGTTCCACCAGGACCGATCTTAAGACCTTTACCGCCACCCTTTGGATACGCACCTGCTGGACGCTTAGGCAATGCTGTTAGACCTGCAGCTGCTGCTGCAGTTGTCTTTCCTTTTAATCCACCTGGAACTGCACGACCATAAGATGCGTTAGTCATCTTATCTTCACGACCGCGACCAAATGGCTTTCCTGAATTGATCATGTCCCAAGTTGTGCGATCCTTGGTATCTTTGCTTAATGCTTTATGAATAGGACCTGCAGCAAGAGATGCTGCTGTAATTGCAAGACCGACTTTACCGCCAGTTGCTTTCCATGCGCCTTTACCAATTGCACGTGCAACTGTGCCTGCAGTAACTTTCTTAGCTGCTGACTTAGCACCAGTTGTAGCAACTGTGCCTGCGCCCTTCTTTGCAACTACTGCAGGAAGGTTAGGTGTTCCGCCTTTAGCAATACGAACCGCTTCGCCCTTTGACTTACCTGACGCAACCGCTGCCTTGTACCTATCAACTTCTGCTGCTGTCTTAAGTTCACCTGCTGCTGCAACACCTGTTTTAATTTTTGGTGTTGTTACTGTTGGCTTAGTTGTTGTTGGCTTAGCTGTTGTTGTGCCTCTTGTTGCTGCCCAGTTCTTACGTTCTGCTGGTGTCATCTTTGCCCATGCTGCTTTATTAGCAGCAGACTTTTCTGCACGAGTTACGCCAGGCTTCTTAACGCCAGGCTTTGGCGAGAATCCCTTGTTAACCTTTGGAGGTTTATTTGGCGGTGTTTGACCACCACCTGCAGCAGCAACCTTTGGTTTAGGTTTTGATATTGTTTCAGCGGTTCCAGAAACTGGACGAGTTGTCAACTTCTTCTTTGATTTTGGTTTTGGCTTCTCTGGTTTAGCTGCAGCAGGTGCTGTTGCTTTAGCAGGAGCAGATTTAGCTGCTGCTGCATCTTCTTTTGCATACATGCGATCAACTGCAGCTCTAGCCTCACGGCGATCACGAGCAATTCGCTCTTGTGCTGTTTCAGTTGGCTTACTAAATACTTTATTTCCGCGATCATCGGTAATGTAACCTGCCTTGGCTTCTTTCTTTACTTCTGAAAGAACTGCCTTATCTTCTGCAGATACTTTTGCCATAGGGTCACGGCGTACCGCCTTGGTCTTTCTACTTGTGAAAGCTCCCTTGGCATCGGCTACAGCAGCTTTACGCGCCTGCTTAAACTTCTTCGGAGCTTTTGGTTTCTTTGCTGCCATGGTTATCCTCTTCCGATGTAGCCGAATTGACCATTTTTTGTATTTTTAGGCGTCGGCTTTTTAGTTATTTTTGGTGTTGGTTTAGCCGTTACTTTAGGTGTTGGCGTAGGTGTTGGTTTAATTGTTATTTTAGGTTTTGGTTTTGCTGTTACCTTAGGCGTTGGCGTTACCTTGGGTTTTACCACTCTTGGCTTAGGCTTAACAGTTACTGTTGAAGTATCCACTGGTGTAATCACTGTTGAAGTATCCACTGGTGTAGTTACCGTTGAGGTATCTTCTGGTGGAATAATTACTTTTGGTGGGACTGTTGCTTTAGGCGTAAGGGTTGGCTTAACTACCTTTGGCTTAGGTTTTGGTGTAGCAGTTGGCTTGGGTGTTGGCTTTACTACCTTAGGTTTAGGCGTTGGCGTAGCTGATGGTTTAGGTTTTGGTGGAGGATTATCTCTAACCATGCCTTTTTCAAATCGATAAATACCCTTGGGGAGCGAACTCATCGGTTTCCAAGTTTTTGATTTGCTATCGTAATACCATCTACTGTCAGCCATAAATGTCCTTTACTTAAAAGTTATTAAGCTTTACTTAAGCTTGTTGTTGTTGCCCTTTGTGCCTTTTGACAAAGTACCTTGCTTCACCATTCCACCACCAACGACTTTTCCGCCGTTTTTCTTGCCCATGATTGCTGTTGAAGTTGGAGCCTTTGCTGATTTTCCTTGCTTTCCGAACATTTGTTTCTCCTTAGTTATGCTGGGATCTGACGAGTTACTCTCGCTGCTAGATTTGGATTTCCTCCACCTGTTAGACCTGCAAGCAGTTCTTGCATTGCTGGTCTACCTTGAGGAAGTTGTGGTGCTTGTCCTCCGCCCATTCCAGGTTCAGGAACTGCTGGTTGTTCTTGCATTCCTGGTTGTCCTGCTGGGGCTTCTGGTGCTGGTTCTGGCTTAAAAGCATTTGCTACTGCATCTTCAAGAGGGATACCCTTCTTGCGATCTGTAATAACGCTTGCCATTTTTTCTACAATCTTCATTGGGTCTTGACCTTGCATTACCATTTGTGGAATTGCTGCAGCCATTTGTGATACGGACGCTTTAAGGGAATCACGCATCTCTTCAATGTCGATTGCTCGCTCTTCTTCACCAGCATTAAGCGAGATAGGAAGGTTGCGACGCAACATTCCACGAGAGATTAACTTATCTCCACGAGCTTGTAGACCCCATACCAATGCACGGTTAGGGTCTAAACCTGCCATAAGACCGTACTCAACGGTCACGCCATAATTTCCATTAATGTCGGAAGATGGCTTGTACTTTAACTTGTAAGGAACTCCGTTAGCAGTTGCGGATACTTCACGAGTAATCTCTGGGAAATATGCTTCATCAGTTGCAAATGCAAATGAGATTGCCTGTCCAATTGCCTCACCAAGAATTGATTGGTAAATCTTAACTTGTGAATCGTATCCTGCCATCAAAGCCTTTACGCCTTGACCAGTAACTACTGATCCTTCTGCTTGTCCTGCACGTGCTTGAGGGAAACGTGTTCCCAATTTCATTTCATCCGCTAGGACATTGTTCTCCGCAAACGCGAACTGAGGTACATCCAGGTTGATACGACGAATTTTCTCAGGAGAGTTAGAACGAATGACTGAATCAGGACCAATGGATAAAGAAGTAACATCATTAGGAAGAGCAAGTGGAGCTTCAACAGACTTCTGAACAGCTTCCATAGTAAGGAGAGCAAGTCGCGCTTTCGCTGCGTAAACAGGTAGTACATCGTCGAACTGACCCCTGGTCTCGCCATCCAAAGAAGGACGTTGAGCAATTGCAATTGGGACGATACCCGCCTTGTTTGGTGTCGTTGCAAGTACTAACCCTCCACGATCTGGTAAAAATAAAACAGTCTTTTGTCTGTCTGTCCAACGTACAACCTGTAACAAACTGTTACCGTCGCCACGTGTATAAGTATTTGTTTGAAGAATTGCATCGGCATGCTCGGGGAAGTGAGCAGCCAAGTCTCCAGCTTTACGGTGATATAGACGAGCGTAGGTGTTTACAACACCGAAGCGATCCATATCGTAATAAGCACCCATTGAATTTTCCACATGGATGTGTGGTCGCTTGTCCTTAAAGTTTGGTTCAACTCGTAAAGGAACAAAGCCATAGGTTGCTAACTGATCTGCGCCACGCAGTAGTTCCGTTCCAAGCCGAGATGATGCAACATAATAGTTTGCAATCTTGGTACGCTTGTCAGCCTTGGAACGCTGGTTATCATCGAGAGATGAATCACCAGCAGCAGTAATGGTAGGTAGAACACCGACTTGTTCAGCAACATCTCTTGCGACAACGTCAATGAGGTTGGCAATAATAGGACGTGACCAAATGCCTTCTGGGAATAAACCACGGAAGACCTGATCGGCATTGCCAGCTCTAACAAGAGCAACCTCGCGCATGCGCTTATCGCGCTCGGAGTTACGAGCTTTTAATTGCTCGAATGCATTTACAAGTTCTTTCATTGATGTCACAATCTCACAGCTCGCTGTTGTGCAGCGAGGTCATCTAAGTTGATGATGTATCTTGATTCAATCTCACCACGAGGTGTATATTGATTGTTGATAAAGTTTGGTACGTTAGTCGAAGTTAACAAAGTTTCTCTGGCTACGATCTCACAGAACCATAATGCCATCACGGCATCCATCTTGAGTTTCTTGCCTTGTACTCCTGGTTGCCAGGTTACTAATTGTTCTATTAACTTTTTGACGTGTTCATTCTTCGAGCTGTCTGGTAATTCAATTAAGTTATCATCAGCATGCTTGAAGTTGTTCATGACTCCATCTCGCTTAGTGAGGGAGCCGAACAGTGGAGCCAGAGAGGCAACGCCAAACTCTGGATCCTGTTTATTATTTCCTGTGTAGTGAGGTCTATAACTAATACCTCGGGTCGACAGGAAGTTACGAATCTCTTCGTCTTGTGTAAGGAAAAGCTGAAAAGCATTTGATTCCACAATGACCGTATGCGGTTTATACGCATCGGTCCATTCCCTGATAAGAGAACGAATTGCTGCAGGTGTAGGAGCTGTCATGATGTGAACATCTAAGACGTAGCGTTTATGTGACCTGCGGTCAACCGCATAGGCGATAGCAGCGGTATCACCAGACATTGCTGGGTCGATACCTATGACCCTGTAAAAGTTCTCAGGGTTGTTGGGATGTCCTGCTGCGCCTGCAACCAATGCACCCGATTTTCTCATTCCGTTGACTGCGCCTCTGACGCATGTCGGGTCGAAGATTGCATTCTCCGCAATATCGAGGTTCTGGTATACCAGCGACCACTTAGATGGTCCTGCCTCATTACGGACCGCCGTTAGACGCGGTCCTGTCCATCGATCAAACAAACCATTCTCGTCGGGTACGTCAGTATCCGTAAGAGGTTGTTCGGTCTTTTCCCAAAGACATTTCCAGTCTTCAGGCTTGTCTGCATATTCTAAGACTGCAGGCATGGACAAATATGACCAAGGCAATGTGCCATCGGTGTAATGCTGTGGGTTGCGGAGTTCCTTATATAAGTCAACTGCTGATACTCGTGTGCCTACAACAAGAAGCTGCCCACCTCCTGGTGGTAGGCGTGAAGCAACTTCTTGTCGAATCCACTCTTGTTGCTTAGCCCACTCTGAAGCATTACTCAGAGTGACTACGTCGTCAAGAACGATTAAGTCTGCACGGTTTCCGTAAACCTGCCCGCCCATACCGATAGCTTCGACTGAAGGGTCTTTAGCATCGTTATCGCGGATGTCGCCACCAAGATAGATCTTGGTTGCTGACCACTGGTCTGCAGTAGCTTTGTATCCATCTGCTGGACCAAAAGCTGCCTGAAGGTCAGCGTACCTCGGATGCGTCAAGCGTTGCTTGATCGCATACAAAAACTTCTTTGCCTGCTCCTGGGTCTTGGAGATAACCATGACCGAGATGTTAGGATTCTTAACCAGACGGTAGGTGACGTAGTTAATTGTGATCGTCATTGTCTTGGCGTGGTTAGGGGGTACGTTTACAAGAAGGCGGGATAAGCCCGCCGACCCCTTTTCGTAGACCATGCTTTCATGTAACCAAGAAGGATCATTGCCTTCTAGCATGTCTACCACATTCATCATGTGAGTGGGTACTTTAGTACCAAGGTAATTCTCAGAGAACTCTGCAAACCCAGATAAGCCAGACCGAGCGGAATCAGCGAGGTCTGCTGTTCTACCACGAGCATTATCTACATAAGCTGAGAAGCCCTCGGCTTCTCGGCGTTGGGTATCATACCAAGAGCGAGATCGTCCGATGACCTTTAGGGCGTCGGCGATCGTCCTGCCTTGTCTTACCAGGTCAATGAGTTCTTTACGAGCTTCTTCTGGTGATAGATTTCTTTCCAATTGGACTCCAGTGTCTGTAGTGGTACAGAGGGGTCTGGGCAGAAGTATCCCCACTCTTGCATATATAACCATTAGGCTGGCATTAAGCCAGCCACAGAAGGCTCAATAAGTATTTCGCCTTATACTTATATAGGGGTCTAGAGCGTCGGCGTGTTTCAAGGGCTTTTGGTAATTATTTTTATTTATATATATAAGTGCTGGTCAGAGCTGGTTTTCTGGTGAATATTATTTTGTGGATAGTGGGGGGAGGGGAGGGGGGTGGTGCTAAACATCAGGGGGGTCGTCAAGGGCGCGACACAAAAAAAGACCCACGCATCTGTGCGTGAGCCTAGGAAAAACGTGTGCGCGGGCAGGGAAAAACCCCCCGCGCCTGTGCTGACGCGAGGGGCTTGCCTAACTATCTTATAGGGAAATCCTCTTCATTACTACGCGGAAGTTATCGCTTACGATACGCAACTCCCGAGCATTACGCACCTCTGCTATGTCATACACGATACCTACGCGACCCTTGCCTATGTGAACAAGGTCTCCTAATTGTGCATACCCGAGCGATACCAACTCGAAATCGGGGATGTGATTCAGGCTTGGAACTCCGTACTCATTGCGTACCTCAAGCACCTCTGCCTTGAGGTCTGTGAGTAGGTCGTCGTGTGTCCACGCTGTGATTGTGTTCATTGCTGTGTGCCTTTCGCTATTTACGTTGGAAGACCACCTCCCAACGACAAACAGTATCTCACACCTCGAGCCGAATGTCAAACACTGAGCGTAAATCCTCGGTGTGTCGGCTCGTTATGTGTGTCCTGTGATGTGCCGTATGCGCTGGTGTATGCGCCGTGCGTCATAACGCATAAGCATAGCGGGCGATACGTATTGACTGCTAACAGCTCGCACGTATGATCCGCACACCTGTCTTTTCTTGATAACAAATCAAAGATTTGTTTGATAAAGGGGGTCGAATCAAATTGGTTTGGCATTGACGAAAGGAACACAGATGAGAACAGTTGAAACTAAGGCACTAGTCGGCGTCGTAAAGAACGGCGTTGTTCACGTGTCGAAGCCAAATGACAAGCGCATCTTCGCAAAGGTACGCATCACCACTAACACCGCTAAATCTTCGAAGAAGATTGAAGCAATCCTCGCCTCATTCAAGGCATACCCGAACTTTACCACAGTTCTGGCTGAAATCCAAAAGGTTGAGCCAAAGGCTTACCTCACACTGAAGGGAGGTCAAGCCTAATGTTTTATTGGGGAGACTACGTAGCAATGGCAATCGCACTATTCACCAGTGGATTCACACTCGGTATCTACGTCGCTCGACGTGCCGTCAAGCAGTGGCTCGCACGTCATTCATAGATAACACATCGAAGATGTGTATAGAAAGGGGGGACGGCAAATCGCTGTCCCCTCTCCACTTATCGAAAGGAGCAACACAATGGATTACAGACTCAAACTCAACTGGCAGGAAGACGAACTCGCCCCTCGCGGGACTCGTTACTACGTCGAGATTGAAAAACTTGACGACTGGAATACCACGATTGTGGATGTCAATGGCACGTCGTGGCATCAGGCAATGACCGAAGCAATGGACAAACTAACCGAGATAGGAGAAATCTAAATGGGAGCAAGAATCAACTTCGTATTCAAGGCATACGAAAAAGAAATATCACACGTCACACTCTACTCACACTGGGGCGAGAGTAACTGGCGAAGTGACTTAGCAGAAGCACTGGCTCACGCTAAGCCTCGCTGGGATGATGCAAGTTATGGAATCCGAATAGTTGTTTCACAACTAATCGGTGAGGACTGGGGTAATCACACAGGTTACGGCTTGTTCACAAGCACCGAAGATGAAGACTTAGGTGACACCACCGTAATGGTGGACTTTACAAATCAAACAGTCAATGATACAGGCAACGAACATTCGTTCGGTTCTTTCGTCGAGTATCACGAAGAGGTAAAGGAGTTTCATAATGCCTAACTGGGTGTATAACTCCCTCGTAATCGAGGGTGATGCAGACGTACTTACACGGATCGCGCAACAACTAGCAACACCACACGAAACACAACACCTTGACTGGAAAACCAACGAGGTCAAGACTGAAATGGTTGAACAACCATTCTCATACTGGAACATCATCAAGCCGACCAACCTTGATGAGTATTACGACAAGCCCGACACAAAGCAAGACCATCCCGACCACTGGTATTCGTGGAATACCAGCAACTGGGGCGTGAAATGGAATGCATCAAGTGCTGAACGGCACGATACCGAAGACGGCTCATTGTGCTACACGTTCGAATCCCCTTGGGGTATTCCAAATGAAGCACTGCTCACCTTATCCAAGCAATACCCAACCGTCACGCTTGAGCTCGAGTTCGAGGAAGAGACTGGCTGGGGTGGAACTATTGTCTACGACAATGGCAATGAGGAAACAACCGAAGAGTACGACAACAAGTGCCGAGACTGTAGCGCACTGAACACGCTGGATTACTGCGACGATTGCGGTAATGAACTGTGTTCAAAATGCAACAACATAAGCGAGGCAGATAAGGATGCACTCAAAGAGTGCGAGACACATAAACATCTAGCACAGGAGGTAACAGCGTGACCAAATACATAGCCAATGAAAACGGAGACTGGTGGGAATACGTCGAGGACTCTGTCCTCTTCGTCATTGACGACAGTGAAGGACACATAAGCAAGGCAATGCAAGAGGAAGACGCGTCGCCCGACGACGACAAGTTCGAGAAGTTCATCTGGCGATACGGCAAAGCCGTAACAATCAAGGAGGTAATCTAATGATGGGCTACAAGTATGCAGACATACAGAAGTTCGGCACTGCTCTGAACAGAGCAGAGTTCTACCTACCACCAAGTGATACAGAAACAAGGGAGGGTCTCACTCAGGTGTGGGATTTCTTCGAAGGACTACTAGCCGAAGGCTATGTAGAAGGAGAGGAGACAGCGTGACCAAGTACATAGACATAGACGAACTCAAGGCTATCTATAAAGATAATCGTGAGGGAAATGTATCTGACTCAGCATTTGCTGAGGCAGTAGAAGAAATCAACGGAAGAGTGGACAACTTCATCGACGCCATACTTGAAGACATACTTCAAGAACTATACGAAGGAGCAAACTAATGGGACGCAATACAGCGCAAGACCTAGCGGAGAATGTCATTGACATTCGCCAGTCAATAGCAATACAACTAACAAGCAATCACTATCCACCTGTGCCACTGAGTATGGTCGAGCCTTGTATTGAGGCTATCTATGCGGTGTCAGAGGGACTCACTCATAAGCAAATCCAACTGCCGAAAGGTGTGTACTGGCGGGAGTATCCAACCGCTCCCGCTCACGTCATTGTCGAGAGTCATCATCTCCAACCTTGGTGTGATTATGACAACGACTAAGCATCTATACAGTATGACGGCAGATGAACTCGCACGGATCACGTGCTTCGGCTACGAGGGACACCCTTGTACCAACACAATGGATGAGTATGGCTGTCGCAACAGTATGAAAGACAACGAACCATTCTGCGCTGAGTGTTGTGCAGATACTAACGAGGGTATGTGCTGCGGGTAGCACGTGCATTCTTTATAGCATAGAGAATCTATGCTCTTGAATAAGCCGACCAAACCGAAAGGAGAAAGATGCTATCGCTAATCAGAAGCAATGACCGCAAGGTTACCAACCTAGTCTCGCCAAGTGGCAAGACATCTGCAATCGCTAACACCTTTGGCTTACCAGCAGGCAAGGCATACTCTTGTCCAGATGCAACCAATATCTGCGAGAAGGTCTGTTATGCAGGCAAGCTCGAGCGTGTATACAAGGGAGTGAGGGAAGTTCTCCTTCACAACTGGCAACTACTGAAGGACGCTGACGTCAACCAAATGGTTGACTTGCTTGACGATATGATGCTTGATTTCATCAAGGATTGTGAGAGACGGAATGCCCCGAAGTTATTCCGCATCCACTGGGACGGCGACTTCTTCAATCAAACCTATGAGTATGCGTGGCAGAAAATAGTAATGATGCACCCAGACATACAGTTCTGGTGCTATACACGTGTCAAGTCTGCTGCTTATTCCCTATCGGGGCTTGACAATCTCTCGCTGTACTACAGCACAGATGATGAGAACAAACACATCGGCGAACAAGTTCGCAACGAAACAGATACGAAACTAGCGTACCTATCCACCACATTCGCAGATGCAGAGGATGAAATGGTACGTATCACTGGCAAGGTAGGTGCGAAATGCCCTGCACTAACCAAGCAAATCCCACTCATCTCAACGAGTGGTTCAGCCTGCGTAACTTGCGGGCTCTGTGTCAACGGCAAAGCCGACATCCGATTCAGCACAACCAAGAAATGAGGAACAAATGGAAGCATCATTCATGATCGCACAGGTAGAGACAACCATGTCTAACTACACCAACCAACATCACCGCTTAGGTATGCGAGACCTTGCCATATGGCAAAGCCTCGGCTCATACTATGCAGACCCAGAAGATTACGACATCGTGCTTACCTCAACACGAGAGGAAGCGTTCGACCGTATGGTGGCAGACCACTGGCATGTACGAGTAAGCGATGCATTCTTCGGGCTTGACTACGAAGGTATCGACGAAGAGGTACTTGATTATCTGAAGGGTAACAAGTTAGTAGCAAGCACAGACGAAGAGGAGGAAGAGTAATGCCTATCATGTGTGAAGAATGTAAATGTTCGAACTGGATTTGCTCCGACTGTGGAGAATCCAATCATAATGATTGTGGTTGCCCATGCTGTGGCTGTAAATGCCAGACAAAAGAAGATGAGAAATGGTGCGACGATTGTGGAAAGAACGTGCCATACACCAGCGAAGGATGTGCGTGTCAAGATAGCACAGCTTTAGCTGTGCATATAGATAACCAACCAACCGAAAGGAGCAACACCATGGAAACAGAAGCACCAGTAGTAACGCCAGACCAGCAACAGATTGTGTATCTCGAGGAGCAGAAGGTTGCACTAGAGAAGCGCATTGAAGCACTAACGATTGACCTATCCACACAACGCAGTATCGTGGATGAACACCGCCGTAAGGTAAGCAGACTATTCACCAAGGTGAATGACTACATTGAAGAGAATGACTGTGATGAAGACAGCGAGATTGTTCTTCATGAACTAGATGACATCCTCTCAGGTATCTTCAGCAACCGACTCGTATTCGAGAAGGTGTATGAGGTACAGATTACCTACACACTGGACGCTACGTTCGAGATCCGTGCAAAGGATGAGGATGCAGCACGTGAGATTGCCGAAGAGATTGGCATCAGCACTGACCCAGTGTTCGACCATGAGGAAGACCCAACCGAATGCGTGATAGACCAGTCACGTGTCGGATACCTACAACGAAAGGTGAACTAATGAGTATAAACAGAGGAGATGTCTGCGCCAACGGAGCCGTTGTCGTAGATTGCAAGCGAGCTAACGATGGTGTAACCATTGTGCTCTGCTTGTGGGTAAGAGATACACAAACAGGTGAGCAATTCACCCGCACTGCTGATCCATACGTAACGTGGACAGCACGTAGAGATGAGGGAACAGGCGAGATTGTATGCTCGACTGGTCACTATATGGACAGCCTGTCCGATGCAGTTGTTGATTTCAACAGCCGTACCTGATACACTCACACCAACAACCCAACACGAAAGGAAGTACCATGTCAAACCTAACAATCAAGTCCCGCCGTAATGCATACAGCATTATCGGTGAAGAAGTAACAGCAACATCAGCACGAGACGCAGCCACTCAGGCTGGTCTCGACTGGCGCGTATCACTAGCCGACGTCCAAGCGTTGGCTGTATCAAACACAGGTGTTAGCCAACTCGAAGTGCCTAACACTTTCGCTACTGTCCGTACCAACGAGGACAACACACAGTCAGTGCTTGGCACTGTCGGTGGACGATACAAAGTATTCCAGAATGCTGAGATGTTCTCAGGTCTAGATGCTCTGGTCGATTCAGGAGATGCACGATATGCATATGCTGGTGAAGTCAAAGGCGGAGCACAGGTATACATGGTGCTCGAGCTACCTAAAGGTGTGAAGATTGGTAACGATGAGCACAAGGCTTATCTAGTAGCACGAACTTCACACGATGGTTCAACTGCACTGCAGATTGCACCGAGTGTGACACGTTTACGCTGTACCAATCAGATCGCTGGCATCTTCTCTAAGTCAGCGACCTACACACTCAAGCATACAACCAATGCTGAGTTCAAGATTGAGGACATCCGCAAGATTATCCCAGTCACATACACTGGTATCGAGTTCTACGAAACCGTAGGCAACAAGCTTCTCCAAGAGAAGCTAACCGATATAGAGGTAGACAACATCTTCAAGAAGATGTGGTCACTACCATCCTTCGTTGAGCAATCGCCATATGCACTGCTTTCAACAGGGCAGAAGCGACAGTACAACTCAGCGATATCTGCACGAGATGCAGCCAAAGGTATCTACAAAGGTGCAACTGGCACACAAGAAGAACTGTATGGCACAGCGTTCGGTGTGTTCCAATCAGTGGTTGAGTACGCTGACCACTACAGTCACAAGACAGAAGCAACTCGAGCCGAGCGTGTCATCAACGGTTCGGCTGACAGAATCAAGAGCAAGGCTCTTACCCTACTAACGAAGGGAATCTAAATGGATAAGGAAGACCTATACATCCAGCCTCGCATCTCAACAAGGCTGGCACAGTACATACAAAAGGCACTCGATTACCTACACATCTATGCACAAAAGATGGATGACCCAAGCGTGATCGAGCCTGAGCTACACAAAGAAGCAGATGATGCCATGATTGACATCATCTTAGACGCACCGCTACCAGAGGAGGAATCTAATGGGTAAGTTAATCAACAAAGATACACTTGGTGTCCGTGTTGGGGGTATGAAAATTACCCCCATCGCTGGCTGGTCATGGTACTGTGGATACCATGACTCATACGGAATCGGAGATGACCGCGACGAAATCGTGTTCATGTTCGGTGCTCATATGAAATACAACGAGGTCGACGGCGATGTATGTGAACCGTATTACCGAGAATGGAAAGTAAAGGAGGAAGCATGATACATCTAGTTAGTGTTGTTCTTATCTGTGCATATTGTAACTCAGAGATAGAACGACGTACTGAATTAGAAGCACGTGAGGCACTGGCTGAACACCAGAACTACGTGCAATGTATGAAGAACTACTGATGGGCAAGCCACGTCCGACAGAGATACGTCTAGTAGCCAAGCTACTAGATCCAGACGCTGAGAACTCCGAAGATGCTGCAGCATTAGCGATTGAAATCATTGAGGCACTAGATAACTCTAGGCTTAAACGAGAATCGTTTATTGTTGTAGCAAAGTTGGCGGACTGGGTTCCCTTGCAGGCATGGGGGGAATTCAGTACCCGCTTACAAGCAGAGAAGTTCTTCCCGCATCTATCCGCACCAGGTCCAGATACTGGTGGCAAGGGTGCGATAGCAAGGCTAGAAAATCCAGATGATTTACTCAAACGAATAGGAGCACAGTAATGTTCTACAACGGATTCACTTTGCTCATGCAGATACTAGCAGGCATGAGTATGTACTACGTTGGTCGACACTTTGGTTACCACCAAGGTGAGCAAGAGATGTATCAGAGATGTCGTAGTGCTGATGCAGTACGAAGAGAATTCTTTTCCGACATCAGTCGGAACTAGGTTCAGAATCAAGGGCGGGGGCTTGTGCCTCCGCCTTTTTTTCTGTCTCGTCCGCGACTAGGTGCGTGATCCAAAATAATTTATAGTAGTCATAGTCATAAGAAAATCTCTTCATGTGTTTAACTGTTGCACCTGTATGTGCGTGAAGTGGGACACCAGCTTGCTTCATTAGCATGAAGAACTGGATGTCTTCCGATACATACTGAGCATCAGTACCACCACTAGAATGCTCAACAAAGAATGGCTTGTCATGACCATGAAATTCTTTCATCTTGTCAGCCACTGATCTATGCATCAGGAAGAATCCATAGCCAGCATAATCACATTTAACTATGGCATTAGGTTCCATTGGATGTAGGTATGACATCTGATGGATGTCATCTGGATGCGCTATGAATAGGCATGGGTACGGAGACATCAACGCCTGTTCATTCTCCTTGGAAATAAAGTATGTACCACTAACAGCTGGCATTGTCTTAGCGTCAGCTATATCCCAAATTTTTTTCAGCGCATCGTTGGTTACATGGATGTCGCTATCTACCCAGAGAATCCAATCAAAGTCTGATGCATACCAAGTATCAAATGCCGTCTGTCGTTGACGCCCGATCTGATTACCTTGCACACGTTGAGCACCTCTGATTGGCAAACCACTGGTCAGAACTGTGTAGACCAAACCCTCTGTGAACTTACCGTCTACCATCCCATTGTCACACCATGTAAGCATCATCTTTTCATTAGCTTTGTGCATGATTACCTCCCCATCCTGTCCCTGTAAATTTAATTGGTGGTGCATTATATATTCTAGTTAGTGTGCTACCGCATACAGGACAGTCATACTCTTGTTCATCCTCTGTCATGCCACGTTCGATGATGACAACTTGTCCGTCACCTGGACATTCATATTCATAGTTCATTAGTAAGGCGTAGCCCCTCCCAGTTTATCCGCTATCTCTTTGATCCCTTTGGCAATCAGTTGCTCAACACGTTGAGGTGAGATGTCCCAAGCTAGTGCTATCTCAGCTAATGGCTGGTCGTTAACAAACCGACACGTAAGAATGCCTTGCATTCTTGAGTCAAGCTTCTTCATTGCTGCATCTACATCAGCAATCATTGCTGCTAAGTTGTTACCCTCATTAGCCAATCGCTTGACCTTGACACCATGTACATCTGGATCGAATACTTGGTTAGCCAAGTATGATTCATCAGTACCAGCAACCTTGATCAAGCTTTCAATTAACTCGAGGCGATAGAAGTATTCATCGCCGAGTTCATAACCTAAAGCTTTGGCTTTTTCCTTACGAACATACCGCTCGCCAGCCCTACGTATGAATGTATGAAACGCTTTATACCCTTGCTTCTTCTCAATGGGATCTTCGCGGTCAAGGTACTCCTTGACTTTATCCTTACGCTTCCATGCGTACTCATTCATTGCTTGTCTAACATCTTCAAGCTCAACGAATCGATGATAACGTTTAGATAAATGCCAAGCGATACCAGATGTTATCTCATTGATCTCTTGCCATATCGGATGGTCTCTTGTTAGGTCAGACATATTGCCTAACCAAGTACGTGTGTGCAGCAAGTAACAGATCGGGATCATCACCCAATAAACCTAATGCTCTGTTGTGATTAGAGCAGAGTAAGCCACGCACCTTGCCAGTACGATGGTCGTGATCTATATCCAACGCACGAACTGATGGACTAGCACCACAGATGTAACAGCCACCACCTTGTGACTCAAGCATCTCTTCGTATTGTTCTACGGTAATACCATAAGAACGAATCCGTGAACCACGTTGCTCATTGTAAGTTTTATTTCGATTGCGTGGCATACTTCTCCCAGATACCCCGCTCTACCATCAAAGCAATGATGGCGTAGTTAGCGATGTCAACGAAGCTATCTTCAAGAGCTTCGTTGTTGGGCTCGATGGAGTTGTATATAAGATTCTTAAGTCGCTCAAGTTTGTCGGACATGCGAACCATCAACCCATTCGTAGCACCGCCAGGTGCATTCCAAATGTTAAGTGGTCCGTAGTCAATCTGTTTCATTACCAAGATACCAAGAAGCTCATCATAAATTTCTTGAGCATCTTCTTGGAAGTTATCTATGGTTAGTTTGTTCGTCGCCAACGGAGCACCTTTCAGTTGTTAATTGCATTAACTAAATCAGCTAATGCTTGCGCTCCTTGGTTGACAATTATACTATTAACATCGCTATCTGGCGGTAGCGACACGCGGACAGCTTGAGGGATTGCATCCTGCAATCGACGAGCAAGTTCCTGCCCTGGATTAGAGCCATCCTCTTTAGCATCGTTGTCAGTACAGATTACAACAGTGCCAATCCCATCAAAACACCTACTAAAATAAGGCTTCCAAGCATTGACGCCAGCAACGGCAACCGCTGGGAACCCAGCAAGAGTCGCACTAATCGCATCTATTTCTCCCTCTACTACTAGCACTTGGCTAACTGCATTAACTATTGCACTGACATTGTATAGGTGGTGCTTCTGACCAGTAGGTATCATGTACTTAGGATCCCCGCCATCAATGCGACGGAACTTAAACCCAACTACACCAGCCTCTGTTATATAGGGGATGGATAGGTGATGCTTAAGTCTGTCCTCATGACCAGGTGCTACCTCGGCTACGTAACCTAGCAAAAATTTTTCGGCTCCATCAAGGATGCCACGTTGTGTTAGGTACGCCTCTGCTGGTGAACCAGCAAGGCTGTTGTGGTACTGATGTGCTGCTTTAGTCCAGAGATCTATGAGTTTGGGATTAGTCTTCATACTTTCTCCTGCCTGTGCGTAATGAATGGAGGTGCAGTGTATACATCATTGCGAGCAGCAATCTGCATTGCTTGTTTCCATGTTGCACCACCCGCTAGTGCGCCTAGTGCAAAGCTTGACCCTGACCCTACGCCATACAGCCCATCATCACGTAAGTATACAGAATAAGAATCATCTACTTGGTAGATAGTTCCATTGATTGCAAGTATAAACTCAAACCCAGCATCTGCATCATCCTTATCTGGTACATACCCTGACTCCTTGATGCAATCTCTTATGCTTGGTGCAACAGTTGTAATCATAAAGTGATACATGTCTTTGATGTTAGCTGGTATAGCTGGCGGTTTCCACACATGTTGTATCACATCACATGGTTGCACATCACCAGCACCAGCAATTAACCACTTACCCCGCTTGCTAATCTTAGTAACAATTGGATGTGAGTATGGTCTGTTCATTGCAGTGGTGCGTGAATCGGCTGCAAGAATGCAGCCGTTGTCTTGTTGGATACCAATAATTGTTGTCATCGAGATCGTAACCTTGGTGGTGTCCACCGCCCACTCTTCTTACTGCGACGATTGTGAACAATCGGAGTAGAAGATTCTTTGCCAATATTTTTTTCAGCCCATGACCGAGCTTCTGGGTATGCTAAATGTTCACGTGCCATGATGATCTGTATACCAGAACCACCAGCAGCACATGCATAGCATACCCAGACGCCCTTGTCTGAGTTAACTGAAGCAGATTTACGAGAGTCGTCATGCACTGGACAGAGAATAGACTTCTCACCTTGCGGTAAGTCCAATCCATAATGATTAAAGACTGCTTCAAGAAACTCAGGCTGGTTCACTTAATACCAATTCCTTTCTTGATGGAACTTGTATGCCTTGCACCAAGTCCCGTAACGATGAAGCACATACTCGTGTGCTTCTGATGTTTGTTTCAGTATGGACCACTCGGGTTTTCCCCACAGTAGTTGCCATACTCCACGTGCTCCACTCGATTTGTTGTAGGAGCCTACGTTGTATCGGCTTTCCTTGTACGCAATCTTCTTCGCACAAGCTGCCTCTTGTTTGTCCGTTGTTACTGTGCTTATCGCAAGCTCTATCGCTGGTTCCTTGTCCATCGCCATGATGCGTTTGTCCAAGGTCATGATTGGAGACTGTGCTTCCGCTGGCGACATTAAAACCAATGTCGCCGTTACTACGGTTAATGCAATCAACCGCATAGTTACCTCTTTTCAGTTGGTAACGCACTGTCACTGTGCTACCTATGTCCATTGTAACCTGCCTGTTTTAGCAGATCAGCCCAGAGCCATGCGGGCATTACCGCGTATGACTCTGAGACATTTGTAGTGCCACGCTTTTTTATTAGCACCACGCCAGTCTCAGCATCAGCATGAGTCATCTCATCTGAGAGCTCCTGCAGATAGCCACTGAGAGTGATCTTCTTTTCGTTCTTACATTCTATCACTACGCCATCGATGCCATCAATATCACCAACGTCGTCGTGACGACCTGCACCATACGCACGTTCAGCGCATGGAAAACCATACGAGACTAGCCACTTGACTACATCTCTTTCGTATTGTGAACCTTTACGTTTGCTTGGTGTTGTCATACATAGTCCGAGCTAAGAATAGATTCTAATTGGATACCAAGTTGTCTACGCATCTGCATTCTAACGCGAGGAACTGTGCCACCCCAGATACCGAAAGCTTCGTGACGCATGCCCCACTCCAAACATTCTTTAATTACTGGACAACTACTGCAAATCTTTTTTGCTATTGGAACAATGCTTACATCATCTTCTGGATAAAAAAATTCAATGCCAACCTCTTTACATAAAGCTTCACTAAAGTCTGGATACTTCATTGATTAGCACCTCTATCGGTTGTAGTTGATCAGCGTCCATAACTAATCGGATGCCGTAACCATAGTCATGCTTGTAATGATTTGCAAGAAATAATTCTCGTGTCGTCCAACCAAGTATTGAGAATTTACTATCTACATGTGGCAACTGTTTATCGCCAAAGAACTGCACCAATACTGCATAGTCAGATACAAATAACTCTGGTGCATTAAAGATTAATTTATCTAATGTCGATGTCTTGACTTGTATATTTTTTCCCAGTGGTGTAGATAAGTCGTGTCCATTATCACCACTCGGCGAAATCGATCTGTCCACCTGAAGCCCAAGCCCTTTGCCACACGCCATCTCACCGAGCTGACCCATAAGATTAACCGAATACGATGAATTGTTTCTGTCAAATTTTTTGTCAACAACTTCATATTGTTTTTTGTTTTCTCTCACTAGGTGGATGAAGCGAAGCGCATCCATAGTCTCATCTAAAGTTAGTTCAATATCTATTGCCATTGACGCATAGTCCTTGCTCTTTGCAATTCACTAGGTGAGTTATACAAAGTCATATGGCTTGCCTCCGCTGACAGCGAGATGTAAATCTCTGCTGTTGGGTCAGCCTTACCATGTCGGTTCTTCACTACAGCAACGCGGTAAGCATTTGCCTGTCCGTCTAGTGCAACACTAAGAACCAACTCTGGTAACGCTGCAACCTTACCCATCAATGCCTTACGCGGAGCAGGATAGTTAGGCTTAGACATCTTTTCGTTCTCGGATACATGGTGCAGAACGATAAATGCTGACTCGTATTCACGAGCCATATAGTGGAACGCTGACATTGCATCACGCAATGCAGTCCATTCATTGTCGCTTGTTGAAGCAACATTCATCAAGTTGTCTACAAAGATTGCTTGTGGTGCAGAGCCGTGCAGTTCTATCCAAGCTTCTATTTCTTCTTCGATATCTTCTAACGAAGGCGACGGATCAAAGTTGAATCGAACATGCCCTGCACCATCAGCGAGTGCATCCTCTAAAAGAACGGATGCTTCAGAGTCCATCATCTTCTCAACGTATGCTACTTCTCTCTCCATAAGGATTGCCCCTGCGCGAGTGGCTATTGTTCGGGAGTCAGAGTCAGCTGAAAAGTAAAGCGAAGGAACTTTAGAATTAATTGCGTACCACAGTGCAAGTAGTGTCTTACCACCACCAGGTTGTGCTGCTATCAAATGCAATTGCGCTTGACGAAACACTACCTGTGATTGAGTAAGTTGTGGCAATATCTCTGGAAGCATATGACCAACAGGAGATTCAACTCCCACTACCTGCAACAGTGAACGCATTGTTACTTAGCCCAGATAGTTTCTGCTTCTACTGCACCTGGAGTAAAAGGCTTTGGTCCCTTGGCTGGGTCAAACCAACCAACATAAGCCTTGCCAGCTTTGGAAGTACCCTTCTTCTTTGCGTACTTACCTCGACCGTCTGGCAATGCTGGTGCATCTGGATGTCCATATGTCCATTCATTACCGTAGCGATCAATGATTACTTCAATTGCTGCAGCGGATGTGCCTGCTGCAACTGGAGTTGGATTGAGACCAGCATCTTGTAGCACTTGCACTGCTGCTGCTGAAGCAGCAAATGCACCACCTGACGCACCACCTGAGCGGTTGTTAAGTGATTGCTGTAGCGCAGTAGCGGAAGCAATTGCTTCTACTGCTGCTGTTAGATTTGCGCTGAACTCGCTAACACTATTACCGCGAACGGTGAATAGGTCAGTTGAGTTTAGCTTGCCTGTATATGAGAACATAGATTCAGTCATCTAGTTCATCTCCTTTTCTTTTTCCCTGGATTTGTAATGGGAAATCTTTGCCACCCATTGCAGGACATTGTGCCGTAAAACTGCACATCCTGCATGAGTCACCAACTGATGGCGGAAACCAACCTTCCCAGACGGAAGCGTTCATCGCACCAAATACATAATCGAAATATTCCATTGACAGATGTGATAGGTCAATCAATTCATCAAGCTCGCCTTTGCGAGTCATGAAGAAGGCTCCCCACTTAGGGCGGATGCCATAACTACGTTCAATACCAGAGGCATAGAGACCCGCTTGGATTGCACCGAAGGGCGTCCTAGAACCTGTCTTGTAGTCAACGATAACCAAGTCTTCCCCTACTTGGTAGATCGCATCAACAACCATACGCACTGGTGTACCCCCGAAGAATACATCAGCAGCCCATTCAATTCCAGGACGACCATCGGGCATTGTTGCAATTTTCCAACCAGATTGTTTGTACCAGTTATAGTACGCCTCAACCTGCTTGAGTCCATCGCTCTGCCAAAAGGGCAGATCTTCCCCATCAGGACGCAAGGTGGTCTTGCGTCCCGCTGTCTTCCACTCCGTAGAGGGAATGCCAGTCTTCTGTTCTGTTTCTAGAACAGCGTCATTAAATACTTCAGCCCACTTAGTTGTCAAATCGATAGTCATCGGGGTTCCATTCTGGGTGATCTACTGGTGTCGGTGCTGTCATTGGTGAGCCACAGTTGGCACAAAAAGAATCTAAGAACCACATAACTAGTTCGTAGTCTGAGAAGATTGCTCTGATAACTTGGACGTTACTCCCGCAATTAATACACTCATTGCTGGGTACGCCACGTTGGTCAATCCCCTGTGGAGTGTTGTCGGTAGAGCTCATGGTTTAACCACTCCAACATTGAATGGACGGCGGAGCCAGCAGCAAGATATACTGCGGGCTTTTCTGGAACCATGGCTACCTTACTCAGATAATATTTCTGAGGGCAGGACTGCCACGTGGATAGCTGGCTGAATGAGCGGTGCGGAGGAAGTTCATTTATCATAGACATGAGTATACCTGACCAAGAGGCGATGTGTCGGTTACGACACACCTTGGTTATTTACCAGCATTAGTATAGGGTTGAGGGGTGGTGGGAGGGATAGGCTGCTTTAGCAGCCTTATGAAAAGACATGGAGGAAAATGAAACAGGAAGAACAGGATAAATGGAATGAGTATGTGGGTGGGCTTTTAGCCCACCATAAGAATGAAGAGCACGTAGAGCATATGAAGAAAGTAATCATAAAGATTTTAGAGACAAGAATCCCAGCGAAAGATAACTGGTGTGAGGGTTTTAATACTGGCTTAGAGTGGTCAGTTCGTATTTACTTAAAAGATAAATCTGCTTACTAAATAAAAAAAGAGGGGGACGATTAAGTCCCCCTCCTCTTCTAGCCCTACCATTCTGGTGGAGCAACTGCGAGCGCATCCAGCGTGGCTTTATTGATGCACCCGACTGCTGGGATGTCATAGCGATGCTGCAACCCTTTAAGTATTTCCTGTAGGGGAGCATCTAGCCGATCATCACCAGCAACATTAAGAGCTACACGTACTTGTGTAACCAATGGCGATCTTTCTTCTGGTAGTACTAACGGTAAATATGTTTCAATCAAACTACTACTTCTTCTGTGTCGATTGTTTGCAATTGCAGTGTGACGATACCGCCGAACCCGCTTGCAAAAGTGGGAGGTGCAGTTTGCTCAAACTGAATAGCACGGATAACACAGATTCTTTCTTCTCCTGAGTTGAAATCTTGGTAGAGTACTGCTCCGCCATTCTGCTCAATAGACTCAAGGTATTGGATTCTCTCCCATGGGCTGGAGACTCGTGTGTTTCCATTTGGATCTCTTTCTTCCTCATAGCAAAGCAAAGGTATTGTTATTGTTCGTGAACGCAGTGGTGATGGAAGAGCACGTACTTGCCATTCAGTTAGCGTTGGTCCAAGTGATGATGTAGTTGTATCTCGCGCAAAGTTAAATGTAACTTGGAATACGTCAGCTGGTGATATATAACTAGCAAGCGCAGCTTCAGTGTTAGGACCAAATGGAACTGTTCCAGTTGTTAATAGTTGGTCAGCGTTATCATCAAGGTTAAACCCAAGTGTTCCGCTAGAATCTGGATCTGACTTAATGCTTAGTGATACTGGTTGTTTCTTTTCTCCAGTACCCCATCGGATTAATCCAGAGCTAAGGTAGCCAGATGCAGCCAGGGTAGTTGCATGTTCTACCCATGTGCCAGATGAGGATGTCATAAATTTTAATCCAGTAGTTCCAACAAAAGCTATACCGTTTGGAGCATTGCTATCTGTTACAAGATCTGGAGCGTAGGCATAACCGTTGTCAATAGCTTGACCAAGGTTAAGACGCCATAACCCAGCAGAACCTGAAACAAGATTTGATCTTGTCGCATATACATATGATTCATCTTGTGCTACATCTTTTACATCGCCATCGACGTTGATGGGACCGTAAGTAAATGATTGACCATCTGTCCCAATAGTTCCAATACGTAAACCTTTTGTTGTAGCAAGGATTACATATTCATTAAGGTATGTTCGCAGTTGATTAACTGTTTCACCACGAGGTAGCTCAGCAATAATAGTTGGTCCAACAATTGCAGCAGTAGGTGAGGTTGGATTAATTGTGTACATTTGAACACGTGATATAGCACCTTGTGTATAGGCAACCACAACAGCACTTGGTAATTCTGCAATTGAATTAAATGTTATAGATGAATTGGCAAAGGTAAACCTTATATCACCACTAGCCATGTTTACAGGTGGACTGGTTGGATTTCTTGCCAACTCATAGAGATGCATATCTGTGTTATCGTGCATAACTCCAGCAACAATTCTATCTTTGACATATGCAATAGATTGAACTGTTTGTGTGGTAACACCTGTCTTCTTGGAGTATAACTTAGTCACAGCTAACGCTGTGGTTACCTGATAGATACCATCGTTAGTTCCTACCAATGCATAGGTTCCATCCGATGTCAATGTTTGTGCAGTTGTTGATGTGCCTAATGATGTTGTTGTGGTGGTTGATCCATTGTAGAACTTAACAGAACCACCAGAAATATAAAAGGTTCCGCTAGATACCGTGGCAGGGCTAGTGGCTGAAGAGGTTGTTAAGTTTGTTGTAGCGGGAAGAAGCTTTAATTCACCAAGAGTCCATGGGTCTATGTTGTTTGATTCGTAGTAGCGATAGAGATCGCTAGTATCAGCGTCATAGTATTGCTCGCCCGCACCATGATGCCATGATGTAGCAGAACGTAACCACCAGTTTGTCAATGACTGTTCACCAGTCAATGTTCCTTGGTCAATACGTTCCTTCTGGTAAGTCGTAGTGATACGACTGATACGGTTGTTGTCAGATGCAGCTGATAACCAAGGTGTGTTACCAATGGCATAGCTTGCAGCAAAGTCTTCCCTGCCGTATCGAACCAATGCTGTAGGCACGTTAGTGCTAATAGCAATAGGTAGATCACCTTTAAGATACTTGTTGGTCGTTGCCACGATTTACCCCTACTTCTTAGACGGACAGTGCTGACAGCATTTAGATGTATCTTCTGCTGGGTAAGCTTTCTTTACTGGTATAGCAGCAACGGCTGCTCTTACTTGATTAATTAACTTAGGTTGATTCATCCACCAGAACCATGGGCTAGTGTCGTTACCCATATCTTCATTGATGGATACATGTAGATGCTTACGATGCATGTTGCTACCTGTATAATTACGGTCACCTTGTTTAGCACGTTCTCTTGACCAGATCTTACCGTTAAATATTAAATACTTAACACGCTTGTCTTCTTTAAGCTTTTGAAAAATATCAGCGCAATCAATACCGTTAGCAGGATCATGTGTTAGATCAGTTGCGAGCCCAGTATTGTGGTCCGAAGTCGGGCTTTGTTTGACATGGGCAGCAGATGGTAGAAGACCATCGCTGATCTTCTTGCGCTTCGGCTTTAACGCCGTCGCTTGGCGAAGCACAGCAATTGCAGCAGGTGTGGCTCTCTTGGCTACAGTTGTCATTCACGAGTCTTTCCAGCTACTAGTTCATACAGGCTGTCAACACGAAGTTCTAATCTATCGAGTGAGTCACGCATCGAGCTGCCTGAATTTGGTTTCAATTCTGTGA
>Ga0209596_1000085_pt1 | contig 82566 bp, 71 predicted proteins | sample M_130807_MF_Meta_FD_187314 | JGI IMG/M metagenome (GOLD analysis project Ga0209596, IMG submission 187314) | Freshwater microbial communities from Lake Montjoie, Canada to study carbon cycling - M_130807_MF_MetaG (SPAdes) (version 2) | ecosystem: Environmental > Aquatic > Freshwater > Lake...
AAGGCAACGGAGGTATCAATCAATTTTATGTTGGTACTGGCTTCAGAATTAAAAAAGTAAGTTTTGGCTTAACTACAGGTTATATGTTTGGTAGTAAAAATTATAGTACAAAATTAGATTTTATTAACGATACTGTATCTTACTATCGTTCAAACTCATCTAACAATACAAGACTTGGTGCCCTATTTTTAAACGCTGGTGTACAATACACCACCGAAATTAAAAAAGGTACATTACGCCTTGGGGCATACGCCAACTTAAAACAAAGTATAAGTGCTAAGCAAGATGTGTTAAGAGAAACATACGCTTTAGATGGAAATGGTACTACATTTCAATTAGATAGTGTGTTTGAACAAAAAGAAGTACCCGGTAAACTTGAATTACCTGGAACGATTGGTGTTGGTTTTACCTACACCAATACAAACTTGCTTGTGGGTACAGACTTGGAGCTAACCAATTGGGAAAAGTATAGATTTTATGGAGCAACAGATGCTTTACAAAATAGTTTTACACTTAGAGTTGGTGCTCAATACTATCCAGCAAAAGTTGGTACTCCATCAAAAAAATATTTTAGTTTTGTTAAGTACCGTGCTGGTTTTTATTACGGACCAGATTATGTAAAACTATCAACCAACAGAAAAGAATTTGGATTTACTGCTGGTGCAGGCTTCCCGTTAACATCCTTACAACGCCTAAGCTATAATTCGTTTGATTTTGTAGTGCTCAATACAGGTATAGAAGTTGCCAATAGGGGAAATGCTTCAACTAATTTAAGAGAAAATATAATGCGTATAAGCGTTGGCGTTACTATGAATTCGCTTTGGTTTAGAAAACGTAAGTATGATTAAAAAAGAGAATAATACCAACGTTATATTTTCAAGGCATTATCCCTGCCTGCCTGCTTCAAGTTGGCAGGATTGTTTTACAATCCTTTTATTAGCATTACTACTAATTAGCTTATACAGTTGCGAAAACAACGAAGGCGATATTAAAAACATTACCACCAAAAGCCTAGCTATAGAAGAAGCTACAAACGTAAACGTAAATTATACTTCAAGCGGAACAGCCAAAGCACAACTTAAGGCTCCCTTAATGCTACGAGTGCAGGACACCGTATCCTTTGTTGAGTTCCCTAAAAAATTACATGTTGATTTTTATAACGAACAAGGTGTTATTGAAAGTATTTTAGATGCTAATTATGGCAAGTACAACGAAATCCAAAGTAAAGTTTTATTAAAAGATAGTATACGGTTTATTGGCCTTAAAAATGGAGATACGCTTTATACGGATGAATTATTTTGGGATAGAAATAGGCCAACTTATCAATTTTATACCGATAAGCCCACTGTTATTAAAACTAAGAAAGAAATTATAAACAGTGTTGGCTTTGAAGTAAATCAAAATTTTACGGACAAATTGTTTAAGAATACCACCAACAGTTATTTTAGAGTTCCTACCACTAGTTTTCCAGCGTATTAATTTTACCCTAAAGCTACTTTTTCCCAAAAAATATTGCCATATATTTTCGTACATTTATATTCTTTTTTAATCTTAATTTTTAACTAAAATGCAATATCGCCGTCTCGGAAAATCAGGCTTACAAGTAAGTGTGCTATCATTTGGAAGCTGGGTAAGTTTTAGCAAACAAATAAATGATAAAGTTGCCGATGAATTAATGGGCATCGCCTACGATAAAGGCATTAACTTTTTTGATAATGCCGAAGTGTATGCGCTGGGCGAAAGTGAAAAAATGATGGGCAGAGTGTTAAAAAAGAAAAAATGGGATCGTACATCATACACCGTTAGTAGTAAAGTATTTTGGGGTTGGCGTGGAAAAGAAAATAAGCCCAACCAATTGGGACTTAGCAGAAAACATGTAATAGAAGCTTGTAACGAAGCTTTGCAACGCTTAGGCGTTGATTATTTAGATATGTATTTTTGCCATAGACCTGATAAAAACACACCTATAGAAGAAACCGTATTAGCAATGAATTACTTAATACAACAAGGCAAAGTATTGTATTGGGGTACAAGTGAGTGGAGCGGTGTAGAAATTATGGAAGCTCATCGTATTGCAGAAAAATTTAGACTAATTGGCCCTACTATGGAGCAGCCGCAATACAATATGTTTGAAAGAGAAAAGCTTGATAAAGAATATTTAGATATTTTTAGAACAGTGGGTATGGGCACCACCATTTGGAGTCCCCTAGCAAGTGGTTTACTAAGCGGTAAATATAATGATGGCATACCAAAGGGCAGCCGTTTTGCTTTAGAAGGTTTTGATTGGTTAAAAGATAGATGGGTTATGGACGATAAAGTTAAAAAAGTTAAAAAATTAACTGAGTTAGCTGCTAAACTTGGCGAAACTACTGCTGCCATTAGCATTGCATGGTGTATTAAAAACCCAAATGTAAGTACAGCAATTTTAGGCGCTACAAAAAAAACACAATTATTAGCTAATTTAAAAGCTATAGAAGTAGTAGAAAAACTAACGCCAGATGTGATGGAAAAAATTGAAAAGATTATGAGTAATAAACCAATATTACCCGATTATTAATTGCCTTAATTACATGAAAGAAATAATTTTATACGGAATCCCGAATTGCGATACCACAAAAAAAGCAATAGAATGGCTAAAGAAAAATAAGAGTATTTTTATTTTTCACAATTATAAACAACAAGGTATAAGTAAAGAAAAATTATTAGAATGGGATACTAAAGTGGGATGGGATAGTTTCTTTAATAAACGCAGCACAAGTTGGAGAGCGTTGCCAAAAGAAAAACAGGATACTATAAAAAATTTATCTGCTGCCATAAAAATAATGCAGGAAAACAACAGTATAATAAAACGTCCTATAATTGAATACAAAAATGGTTTAATTATTGGCTTTAATGAAATTGATTACAAAAGGGCTTTTTTATAAAATCATAAACCCAAATCGCTAATATAAAGCCACTTTATGGGTTTGGGGGAACTTTTTAATTATGGAACGTAACGCAACAGCAGTTTGGAACGGCACAGGTAAAGAAGGTACTGGCCATTTAACCACACAAAGTAATTTCCTTAGCAAAGCGCCCTATTCATTTGATAGTCGTTTTAAAGATGGTACAGGCACTAACCCAGAGGAGCTAGTGGCCGCTGCACATGCAGGGTGCTTTACCATGAAATTAAGTTTTGTATTAAACGCCGCTGGTTTTACTGCAACCGAACTTGAAACCACATGTACTGTTACTTTAGAAGATGGTGCAATTACTTCATCTCATCTTACCTTAAAAGCAACCATCCCAACTATTAACAAAGAGCAATTTGATACTGCTGTTGCCGATGCAAAAGCAAATTGCCCAATATCTAAATTGTATAATACAACTATTACTTGCGAAGCTTTATTAATGTAAATGAATAATATCATATTTTAATTTAAACAACTAACATGTCATTTAAAAACAAAACCGTTTTAATAACTGGTGCTTCGAGAGGTATTGGAAAAGCCATTGGCTTAAAACTTGCTGCCGAAGGTGCAAACATTGTAATTGCTAGTAAGAGTATAGAAGAAAATCCTAAACTTGGGGGCACCATTTTTAGTGCTGCTACCGAAATGGAAGCAGCTGGCGGAAAAGCTTTGGCTGTTCAGTGTGATATTCGTTTTGAAGATCAAATAGATAATGTTGTACAACAAGCTGCTGACAAATTTGGTGGTATAGATATTTTAATTAATAACGCTAGTGCTATTAATCTTTTACCAACCGAGCAAACAGAACCTAAACGTTTTGATTTAATGTATGATATTAATGTACGTGGTACATTTATGATGAGTAGGGCTTGTATTCCGTATTTAAAAAAAGGAACAAATGCACATATTCTAAATTTATCTCCGCCAATTAATATGGATTTAAAATGGTTTCAAAAACATTTAGCCTACACTATTAGTAAATATAATATGAGTATGATTGCTTTAGGTTTATCGGCAGAGTTAAAACAATACAATATTGCAGCAAATGCACTTTGGCCAAAAACAACTATTGCTACTGCTGCAGTAAATAATTTATTAGGAGGCGAAATGTTAATGAAAATGAGCCGTACGGTAGATATTATTGCGGATGCTGCCTATTCTATTTTAAATAAACCTAGTACACAATGTACAGGCAATACCTTTATTGATGAAGATGTGTTAGCCGCAGAAGGAATAACAGATTTAAGTAAATACTCCGTAGTGCCTGGTGCTACTTTATACAACGATTTATTTGTATAGTTTTTAATAAAAAAATTATACTCATTTATACTGCCAACTTATAATAAAAACAAAAGGGCTTGAATTTCTTCAAGCCCTTTTGTAATATCTCTACTATTTATTTTATCATTTGCTTAGGCACTTCTTTACCTAGCAAGTGCTTATAAATAAATTGCGTTTTTAAGTTTTGAAAATGCAATCCTTTATTACCTCCCCAACCGTGTCTGCCAGTTGGGTAAACCATAAATTCAAAATCTTTTTTAGCATCTTGTAATTTTGCAATTAGCTGTAAACTATTTTGTAAGTGTACATTTTCATCAATCTCCCCATGTACAATTTGTAAAAATCCTTTGTATTGGTTTACATAGTTCATTACATTACCTGTTTTATAACCCTCTGCATTATTAGTTAGGGTACCCATAAATTTTTCGGTATAATGACTATCGTATAAACTCCAATCGGTTACGCTGCCCCCTGCCATACCATGTGTAAATACATCGCTATATTTTGTAAGTGCCAAGCAACTCATATAACCTCCATAGCTAAAACCAGTAATACAAATCTTTTTTGCATCGGCACTACCATTTGCTACTAACCATTTTACCATAGTTGCATAATCCTTCAACTCCCAATCACCTAAATTATGGTACATATAATTTACACCTTCTTTACCAAAATGCCCGCTAGCGCGGTGATCCATCGCTACTTGTATTAACCCCTCTTTAGCATACCATTGTTGGGTTCCTCCAAGTGTAAAACCTTCGTTTACTGTGCCAGCATTTGGTCCACCATAAATACTAATTAAAACAGGATATTTTTTACCTGCTTCCATCGTTAGTGGCCAAGTAATTTTCATGGGCAAATCGTACAAATCATCATCACTTTTTACTCTAATAATTTCGGTTTTTGCTACGTTGTAATTATCATACTCAGCACCTTTGGCATCTCCTAGTTCTTTTATAATTTTTCCATTATTATTTACTAACGTCATTTTATTGGGGGTAGATGAATTGCCGTAGGTTGTAATAAAGTATTCGCTGTTTGGAGATGCATTGATAAAATTATGATTAAAATTTCCGAAAGTTAATCGTTGTAATTTTTTTCCATTTAAATTGACTTTGTAGTAATCTCTTGTAGCAGAATTTTCTTTACTACGTGCAGTAAAATAAACTATACTATTTTTTTCATCTACATAATTTACATCTGTTATAGTAAACTTGCCTTCTGTTATTGCATTAATTCTTTTTCCATCCATACCATGATAGTATATATGCTTCCAACCAGTAGCATCACTTAATAAAATAAACCCTTTCCCATTTTTTAAAAACTGTATTCTATCATTATCATCTAAATCAATCCATGTTTTTTGCGTTTCGGTATAAAATTCTTTCTTACCACCTGTTGTTGGGTTTACTTCGTATATAATTAAATTATTTTGTAATCGATTAATCCATTGTACCAATAACGTATTTTCATCTGGTTTCCAGTAAGGCATACCAAAATATTGATCATCTTTTTCATTAAAATCTGCCCAAGTTGTAGTTCCCCCATCTGGCGAAACTATACCTACTTTTACCTCGGGGTTTTTATCGCCAACTTTTGGGTAACGTAGGCTTTCCATTTTGCCGTGTTGCCCATCTGCATTGGTTATAGTAAATAATGGGACTTCTGTATCATCGCTACGGAAGTAAGCAATATTTTTACTATTGGGGCTCCACCAAAAACTTTTATATTGACTTGGTCTGCCTAAAATTTCTTCAAAATAAACCCAACTAGCATAACCGTTTAAAATTAGTTCGCTACCATCGGTTGTAAGTTTTGTTTCTTTTTTTGTGGTAAGGTTTACGGTGTATAAATTATTATTTTTTGTATACGCCACATAATTACCGTCGGGGCTAAGGGTGGGGTTTACTTCTTTGCCTTTATCGTTTGTTAATTGTTCATCGCCAATACCTTTACGAACATATAAATCATTTTGCTTTGTAATTATCTCTGGCTTCATTACTACAATTCCTTTATTCACCACAGGGTTTGTATAGTCTATTTCTTTCCCCGTTTTACAATCCAGTAAAAAGCTTTTACCCTCTCTACGTATTACTACATGGCTTTCATCTATCCAAGGGCCGGCGCTTGGTAAGGCTTGTGTAATACCTTTGAAATTTGCTTTAAAATACTGTTCATCTGTTAAGTCTTTTTTTTGGGCCTGAGAAATAAGGGATAAAATTGTAAATGCACTCAATGCAATTCTCTTTTTTACAATAGCTATCATATGCAATTTTTTAATTGAATTTACAAGATAGTTTTTTTAATGTAAAAATTGAAAGAGAAATGATGAATGGAAAAAATAATTTATTCCTGCAGAAACTTTCTATAAAGAGTGATGCTTGTATTTTCTGCTATATTGGCACTCTTGTTATTTACATAAAAAATAAAGGTTTTTTTAATTATACAATATAATCCATAGCTCTATGCCCAAATGTCCAAAAATAACATCAAAAATTAAACTATTTGCTGTAAATAATGTTATTCCCTGAACATATATATTCTAATTAAAAATATAAAAATGGCTTTAGTTGATTTCTATAAAAAAATAGTAGTATTTAGCATTTTCAGTCTTAGTATTTTAACTACAACAGCACAAAATAATGGTCGTTTATCTGGTGTTGTGGTAGATAAGCTAACACAAAAAATATTACCCAACGTAAGTGTAAGCATAGAAGGTATTGCCAAAGGATCTATTGCAGATACAAATGGTATTTTTAGAATTACAGGCATCCCCTTAAAAACATATAATATAATTTTTTCGCTGGTGGGCTATAAAAAGCAAACACTTTTTAATGTAGTTATAAATGCAGGTAACGAAAATAATTTTAATATAGAGCTAGAACAAAGTGGCGGTGCATTAACTGAGGTATTGGTAAAAACAAATAAGCGTACTGCAAGAGCAGCTACTTTAGAAACTCCATTAAGTGTGCAACGCTTAACCACCGAAGAAATTAAAAGTAACCCCGGTGGAAATTTTGATATAAGTAAAGTAATACAAAGCTTACCTGGTGTAGGTGGCGGTGCAGGCGGTGGTGGTTTTAGAAACGATATTATAATACGTGGAGGTGCACCATCGGAAAATGTTTTTTATTTAGATGGTATAGAAATGCCTGTTATTAATCACTTTCAAACACAAGGAAGTGCAGGAGGGCCACAGGGTATATTAAATGTATCTTTTATTGAAGATGTGAAATTATCTAGCTCTGCTTTTGATGCTAGGTACGACAACGCATTGAGTTCAGTTTTTCAATTTAAACAAAAAACAGGTAACAGAAATAAATTGCAGGGTAATGTACGTTTAAGTGCTACAGAGCTATCTGGTACGCTTGAAGGTCCGCTATCTAAAGATAAAAAAACAACTTTTTTAGCTTCTATAAGACGTAGCTATTTACAATTGCTGTTTACCGCAATTGATTTGCCCATACGACCTAGCTACTGGGATTTTCAAACAAAAATTACCCGTCAAATTGATAAAAAAACAACCTTATCGTTTATTGGTATTGGCGCAATTGATGACTTTAGGTTTGCAGCAATAAAAAAAACAACCCCTGAAAAATTGTATATTTTAAATAGCAATGCCTTTATTAAACAATGGACGTATACTGCAGGTTTATCGTTAAAAAGATTAGTGAAGAATGGTTTTGTAAATATTGCCTTAAGTAGAAATACTTTTGATAACGAGGTAAATCAATATGAAGATAATACCACACAAATAGAAGCACAAAAAACACTAACTTATAGGAGTAGAGAAACAGAAAATAAATTGCGTGTAGATATAAACAAAAATATAAACGATTGGAAAATTGCCTACGGTACCGTAGCACAAGTATCGGAATATGATACAAAAACTTTTGCTGTACTTCGCAGAGAGTTAAAAGATGGTTTTGGCAATATTATACAAAATGCTGTTACTGTAAATTTTACTAGTCCACTAAACAGCTTTTTACGCTATGGTGCGTTTGCACAAGTAAGCAAACGATTTTTTAATAGCCGCCTAGGTATTAGTGCAGGCCTACGTAGCGATATGAATACGTTTACCACAACAGGTAATAATGGTTTAAAAACATTAAGCCCACGTATATCTGCAAGTTATATTTTAGCCGATAAATGGACGGCCAATGCATCTATAGGGCGATATTTTAAAATAGCCCCTTACACTATTTTAGGCTTTGCCGATAATGCTAATAATTTAGTAAATAAAAATAGTTTATACCAACGTAGCGATCATTATGTGGCAGGTATAGAGTATTTACCAAACGATGGTTTACGTTTTACAGCAGAGGGGTTTTATAAAGATTATGCTAATGTGCCGGTATCTATTAGCAAAGGTATCTCCTTGGCTAACCTTGGTGGCGATTTTAATGTGTTAGGTAACGAAGCTGTAGTAACCAATGGAAAAGGTAGAGCGTATGGCTTTGAATTTTTTGCACAAAAAAAATTAACAAATAAATTTTTTGGCATACTTTCTTATACATTTTATAGAAGTGAATATGCAGGACTAGATAATAAACTTATAGCAAGTGCTTGGGATAATAGGCATTTATTAACTATAACGTGGGGTTATAAATTTCCACGAAATATAGAGCTTGGTTTAAAGTTTCGTTATCAAGGTGCTTCTCCTTATTCTCCGTTTGATGATGTTGCATCGAAAGCTAATTATTTATCGCTTGGGCAAGGCATAGTAGACTATGCCAGACTAAATACACGGCGCCTTGGCGGTTTTAATAGTGGTGATGTGCGTATAGATAAAAAATGGAATTTTAAAAAAATGACTATTGATTTATTTTTGGATGTTACCAATTGGTACATTGCTAAAAACCCTGCCATACCAACGTATACATTTAGGAGAAATGCAAACAATACAGCTTTTTTAACAACCAATGGCTTACCTATTAATATGAATGGCAGCAACGCAATACCAATATTATTAAGTAATGATGACCCACAGGTAACACCAACGCTAGGGTTTATTATAGAGTTTTAAAGATTATTCCACATTCTCTGGCCTCATCATTGGAAAAAACAATACATCTTGTATGCTGTGTTGATTGGTTAACAGCATTGCAATTCTATCTATACCAAAGCCAATACCACTGGTTGGTGGCATACCATATTCTAAGGCACGTAAAAAATCATGGTCAATAAACATAGCTTCATCATCACCACGTTCCATTAGTTTTACCTGTTCCTCAAAACGCTCCCGCTGCTCAATGGGGTCGTTAAGCTCACTGTAGGCATTAGCAATTTCTTTACCATTACACATTAGCTCAAAACGCTCTACCAGCCCAGCTTTGCTGCGGTGTTTTTTAGTTAGTGGGCTCATTTCTACTGGGTAATCAGTAATAAACGTAGGCTGTATATAATTGCCTTCGCATTTGCTGCCAAAAATTTCGTCAATTAATTTTCCTTTACCCCATTTTTCATCTGCATGTATTTTTAGTTCCTTGCACACCTTACGTATACCATCTTCATTCATTTGGCTAATATCAAACCCTGTAAATTCTTTAATACTATCATACATGGTTATACGCTTGTAAGGCGCTTTAAAATCTATTTCTTTATCGCCTACTATTACTTTGGAAACTCCGTTGGTTGCAATGGCTGCCTTTTCTAACATTTGCTCAGTGGTGTCCATCATCCACTCATAATCTTTATAGGCTGCATAAAACTCTAGTACCGTAAACTCTGGGTTATGGGTTCTATCCATTCCTTCGTTTCTAAAATTTCGGCTAAACTCATACACAAAATCAAAGCCGCCTACAATTAATCTTTTTAAATACAACTCATTAGCAATACGCATATACATAGGCACATCCAACGCATTATGGTGTGTGCTAAACGGCCTTGCGGCTGCACCTCCAGGTATACTCTGCAATACAGGCGTATCAACTTCTAACGCTCCACGTTCGTTTAAAAACTCACGTATAGCATTTACCATTTTACTACGTTTTATAAAGGTTTCTTTTACGCTTGGGTTTACAATTAAATCGGCATAGCGTTGGCGGTACCTAAATTCAGGATCCGTTACTTCGTCAAAGGCTTCTCCATCTTTTTCTTTAACTATAGGTAAAGGGCGTAGTGCTTTTGTAAGAATGGTAAACTCCTTTGCATGTATAGATGTTTCGCCGGTTTTAGTGGTAAACACATATCCTTTTATGCCAATAATATCTCCAATATCAATTAATTTTTTCCAAACAGTTTGGTACATTGTTTTATCCTCGCTTGGGCAAATATCATCTTGCTTAATATAAAATTGAATTTTGCCCACTGCATCTTGCAACACAGCAAAGTTTGCTTTTCCCATATCTCTAACACCCATTACTCTTCCAGCAATGCATACATCGTCAAATTCAGCTTTGTTTTCATCGCCTTTATAATTTTCTTTTATATAAGTAGAAGTTGTGTTAACTGGATACAGTGCTGCAGGATATGCATCAATACCTAATTTTTTAAGTTCGTCTAATTTTTCTCTTCTAATTATTTCTTGCTCAGATAAATGCTGTGTACTCATAAAATCTATTAATTATTAAGTTAGTAACTCCCCGTTAGCAAAGATACTTTTTGGAACCCAATGTTCAATAACTTAGTCTGAGTAGTAGAGTTTGGCAAGAAACTTGTTTACCTTTAAAACAAACAACTAAAATGAAAAAAATATTTATACTAATTTTTATATTGACTTTATTTAGTGGCTGCGCTGTATTGAAAAAAGTTTTTGGGTAAAAGTGTTAGCTAAACCGTTGTGGCAAGTAAGATTTGCCAGGCTTCATTAATTTTATTTACATTCAGCAATTGTGCAGCATACTTATGTAGTTCAACTTCCATATCATCTGGATTAATTGAATAGTATTGAATTATACTTTTTAGTTTGTCATCTTCAAAAGCTGCATCTACAAAGGGCGTTTGATTTACGTTTGCTAACTGTCCTAAATTATTACCACTAAGTATTTTACTATTTTTTATAGATGTTGGTAATGCATCTACCCCAATGCCCAATTGTGTATTTGGTTTTTCAACTTTAAATAAATTACTTTCATTAACCTTACAATACCAATCGCCACCAAGCCTTGCCACTAAGTTTAATTTTGTTTGGTCAATTTTATTTTCGGCATTTAAAATACTATCATCAATATGCATTACTAATACCTCTGCAATAACTAAATTTCCTGCACCACCCTGTGTACCCAATGGTTTTACTTCAATTACTTTACATTCTAATTTTATTTTACTTTCCTTTACCATGGGAGGTTTTACTTGCGTAGATGCCTCCATTGTAAACCCTGCTTTTTCAAACTCGTTTGTACCCTTTTCAAACTCACAACTAGCTAAAGATGTTTGCTGCACTATTGTATAGTCAACAATATTAATAACCACCTCTGGCACTTCTAAAACATTTTGTAAAGTGTGTTTAGTGGTGTTATCTCGTACTCTTCGGGCTGGCGAAAAAATTACAATTGGAGGATTGCTGCTAAACAAATTAAAAAAACTAAATGGGCTTAAATTAATATTTCCCTCCGCATCAATTGTAGAGGCAAAGCATATTGGCCTTGGTGCAATAGCATGCTGCAAATAATTTTGAGCATCCAATGGTTTTAAATCTTTAAGATTAATTATCATAATTTAATTGAACGCAAATTTTTATGATGATTAAGAATTATTATGATTTTTATCTGCGTTAGTCTTAAATATCATAACCATCAGTATTCTACATTTTCTTCAAATCCAATATTGAAAAATCACTTTCATCTTTTACGATTATATTGCTCAATTTTCCTAATTCATCAATTTCCATTTCTACCACATCGCCATCTTGTAACCACTGCTCTTGATAATTAGGGTCATTTAATTTACCTGTGCCATTTAATTCTAAAAAGCACCCAGTACCAACCGTTCCGCTTCCGATTACATCACCAGCAAATACGTTTGTGCCATAACTGGCTCGTTCAATAATTTCGGCAAACGTCCAATCCATGTCGGCTACATTGCCTTGGCTAACTTGTATGCCATTTACCCAGCATTTCATGTTTAAATTCCATGCTTTACCAATATGGTTTGGTTTGCAAGGCACTTCAAATTGTTCTAATTCATCTAAGGTTACCAGCATGGGTCCAATTACAGTACTAAAATCTTTTCCCTTTGCAGGACCAAGGTTTAAAAGCATTTCCTCCATTTGCAATGTTCTTGCACTCATATCGTTCATTATCATTAAGCCGCCAATGTATTCATCTGCTTCGGCAGCTTTTATATTTCGTCCGCTTTTGCAAACTACAATGGCAGCCTCTAATTCAAAATCTAATTTTTTAAAATGATCGGGCATACAAACAATATTACCTGGGCCTTGTATGCTATTATGATTAGTAAAATAAAAAATTGGGTATTGGTCAAACTCTGCAATCATATCTACCTTACGATTACGCCTAGCTGCGGCAACATGTTGCCTAAAAGCATACCCATCTCTGCAACTAGTAGGGAAAGGCACTGGCGCCATTACCTCTGCTTCGTTATAATTAATAGTGGCTGCTCTTTTTCCTAACATTCCTTCTTTAATTTGCTTTTCGGCCGATATGGCTATAGGCATATAATCATCCCAAAAATTTAAAAACATTGCCATGGTATTAGGCAATTCGTTATTAACCGTATCGGCATCATACAAAACATCATTTACTAAAAATGCTAATTGCGGATGATGGTCTTTTAAGTAGGTTACTAATTTCATATTGGTAATTGTAAAAAATTATTTTATCAAAGGTAACAATGTACAAATTGATTGAATAAAAAAACCTCCGCAAAATGCAGAGGTTTACAATATATAGTGTTGGGTTAGTTATTCAACATTAACGGCATCACTAACATTAGTAATTCTTCGTTTTCATCTTGCTCAGTTGGTTTTATTATTCCTGCTTTTGTGGGTGTGCTTAGTTCCATATTTATTTCGGCAGTATCTGCCCCATTAAGCATTTCAATTAAAAATTTTGCATTAAAGGCAATTTGTAAATCTTCTCCATCGTATTGGCATTTCATTCGTTCATTTCCTTCAAAACTAAAGTCAACATCTTGTGCTGCCAATTGCAATTCGCTACCAGTAATATTTAAGGCTACTTGGTTGGTGCTTTTATTACTAAACACACTTACACGGCGTAATGCATTTTGAAAATCATTTTTATTCACCGTCATTTTATATGGATTATCAACTGGTATTACCACTTTATAATCGGGGAACCTAGCATCAATTAACCTACACACTAACTCTGTACCGCCATGCTTAACAAATAAGTGATTGCTATTATAGCTAACCGTTAATTCATCTTCATTATCAGGCAAGCTGCTTTTTAGTAAGCTCAATGGTTTTTTGGGTACAATGAAGCTATCTTTTTGTGGGCAGCTTACATCAGTTCTTGTATAACGTACAAGTCTATGTGCATCTGTAGCTACAAAAGTTATACCTTTTTTATCTAACTCAAAAAATACACCCGTCATTGCTGGGCGTAAATCATCGTTGCTTACTGCAAAAATAGCTTTGTTTATGGCAGTTACTAATGCTGTACTAGTCATGGTAAAGGCATTAGCATCATCAGCTGTAGGTTCTTTAGGAAAATTATCTGGGTTTTCGCCCATTACTTTATATTTACCATTATCGCTGGTAAGCTCTACACCAAAATTTTTATCAATAGTAAACGTTAAGGGTTGCTCTGGAATATTTTTTAATGAGTCCATCAAAATTTTTGCAGGTATACACACTTTACCGCTATCTTTTGCTTCAATATCTAAATGCACTTTCATCACCGTTTCTAAATCGGTAGCTACAACAGTTAGTTTGTTTTTTTCTATTTCAAACAAAAAATCTTCTAAAATAGGTAGTACTGTATTAGCATTTATAACACCACTTATTTGTTGCAATTGTTTTAGCAATGTTGATGAGGAAACTATAAACTTCATAAATTATATCTTTATTTGAGCAAATATAAAAGTAAGTAGGCTAATACCACAGCCTATTTTTTAACAATTTTACCCAAACCTTATGAAAATTGCTTTTATAAACAAAAAAGTTGATTAAAATATGTTAGCTAAACTGGGTGGTTGGGGCAAAAAAAGGAGGAAACTAATCCGACAATTCGGTTTGGTAGGTATAGCTACAATAACAAATCTGTTGAAAAAATAAACGTGGGACAGAGGCAGCAGCTTTTTTTAAAAAGACAAAACCACCAAGCAATTGATGCTTTTTTGATAATTTAAGAGATTATTAGGCTGATTATGTAGGCCTTAATAGAAATGGGAATAGTTTTCGTTTGAAATTTATCAAGGCAGTAAAATAATACGAGGCAATGGTGATAATGAACGGGGTTCGGCCGAAATTTTATATTGCACTAAAGTTACTATGCCCTATGACCAACATTGTATTCGACTTAATAGTGATTTAGAAAAAGCGAAGTATACAAATTGCTTCGCTTTTCTTAACTTACATGGAATCTTAAAACTTTTGTATGAAGAAACTAAAACTACTACTGCTTTCGCTTTTTTTAATAAGCACCGCAGCCATTTGCCAGGTTAGCCAAATAAAAATTGTAAGTTTTCAGGTAAAAAACACTTTACTCAGTAAAGTAGATGAATGGTCAACCATACCAGCGGCAATAATACTAACAGCACAAAAATCGCCAACTGTACAATTAAAAGAGCCTAAACTAGTTATTCAAATTAGAAGTGGTGGTGCTATTGTTTGCGGCAATAATCAATCCTCGGCACAGGCTATGAGTGCATTTGATGTAAAAACTTTTACAACAAATGATATTATAAGTATGCTTGGAAATTGTGCAGCGTTAAAAGAAGGTACGTATCAAATTTGTGCTCAATTTTTTAATTTAGATAGAATTGCTATTAGCAACGAAGTGTGTAAAGAGTTTAAAGTAGAAAGCCCAAAACTCCAAGAGTATGGGCCACCAACTTTAATAACACCAGATGATGGTAAGACATTTACAGAAGCAGAACTTAGCCGCCCTATAAGTTTTAAATGGACACCTCTTGTGCCAAAACCTCAACAACCTATTACCTATAGGTTAAAAGTTTGGCAATTAATACAAGGGCAAAATGGCACAGCAGCTATGCGTACCAATCCGCCTATTGTTACTAAAGATGTAGACAACATTACACAAACTGTTGTTACAGGTATTTACACTGGCCCTTGCCGTTCGCCTTATTTATGCGATTTTGTATGGCAGGTACAAGCATTAAATAGAGAAGGTAAACCAATAGGTAACAACGAAGGCAAAAGCGATGTGTTTATGTTTGGTGCGCAGGATGCTGGTACAAGCAAATCTATAAGCTTGGTAGCACCAGAAAATAATAAAAGTATATCGCAAAAAGATGCACAAAACCCCATTAAATTTAGGTGGACGCCAATTATACCAAAACCAGTAGGCGAAATTACTTATCGCTTAAAAGTTTGGCAATTAATGCAAGGACAAAATAGCACACAAGCAATGCGTACGAATAAACCCATTTTTGAAAAAGATTCTGCAGATATTACCGAAGCTTCAGTAAGTGGTATTTATACAGGCCCTTGCCGCCCGCCTTATTTATGTGATTATGTTTGGCAAGTACAAGCATTGGATAGAACCGGAAAACCAATTGGAGAAAACGAAGGTAAAAGTGAAGCTTGGAGTTATAGTGTATTAACATCCGATTGTAATGTGTCTTTAAAAATTGACTCAATAAAGTGTACAAAGGAGAAAGATCAATTAGGTAACCCAATTTATAAAGCATTTATGACTTTAAATAATACGGGTACTAACCCATTGAACCTTAATAATGTACTTAACATTACTACAAATCCATACGCCATACCCAATACCTATACACCCAAATATGTAATTAATACAAATGCTATCGCTTACACAAGTACATCGCTAATACCACCCATTGTTAATACAAGTGGTCCCGTATCTTTTTCTACCGATGTTAGTATGCCAATAAGTGCAACCAAATTAATTACACGGTTTACGTTGTATGATAATATTAGTATTGCAAGTTGTAACCCTATAGATTCTTTAACATTACCACTTTGTATTTGTACAGATTGTAAAGATGCTCTGTTTACTATAAACAACCCAACGGTATCGGTAACAAATGCTACAACAGGATTATATACTGCAACAGGTAGTATCAATATAACTGGTATTACACCAATTTATGCAATTGAAATGCAAGTACAATCGTATAGTTATTCTGCTACACCGGCTTCATGCACAAATGGTGTTTCGTCGATTGAAAATTCCGGGGTAATAAATTTATCTGGCAGCACAATAAATGGGTCACCAGTTAGTATGCTAAATGAAACAGTATCGGGTTTGCCAAGTACAAATAATGGTGTGGCTAAAAATATTAAAATTATAAGCACATCGCCATTGCCTAGCACAATGCCTTTTAATATTGTATTTGGGCTACCAACTCCATTAGCAGGTTTAAACAATGATTGTTGTAAAATGAAATTTGATATTTGTTTAAGAGTAAAGATTTTTTACGACAAAGACAATTGCAACTCTTGTTCCTTTTTATATTGTTTTCCCCAATTTACTAATTAAACCCATAAAAATTTAATATTATGAAACAGTTACTTAATATAAAATATTTATGCAGCTTTTTGTGTTCATTTATTGTGCTTAATGTATATGCCCAATTTTTACCAATTGTTGTAAATAATACCCCGGTTGTAGGAACATGCTCTTTAGGTGCTTATGGTAATGCACAAATTAGTGTGCCAACCGAGGCTTTGTCTGGAGACAATATATTATTAAATATTACTTTCCCTGCAACCTCTGTAGGCTGTGTTAAAAAAGTTACAGTTACTAATTCTGCTAACTTAAATTTTGTTTCAAGTGCCACACCGTTTGTTCCAGCAGGCACTAATATATATACAAATGTGGCTGTATTAGACCCTATTAATGGACAAAATTTTAATGTAATTTATAAATTTCCAAATGGTATTACTTGTAACAACGCATCAGGAAATTTTTCCGTTGAGTTTGAAGTAACATGTGGTGCAACCGTAACCAAATGTACAGCAACCATAAACGTAAAAGCTAGGGCAGGAAACTATTGGACGGTTTCAAAACAGTACATTACTGGCAATTTGGTTTGTGGAGAATCGTCGTGGCGTTTTTTGGTAACGCATAGTAATCCAAATCCTTCGGGTTTAGGAGCTTATAATATTTCAGGTACTATTACAGAAACCACGGCTTTGCCAATTGTTTCTGGCGCTACACATAGCGTATCTGGATCTTGTTATGCTTCGGGAAGTTATGTTTATGTAACAAAATTAAAAAATTGCCAAAATGTAGGAACCACTATTACCAATACAGCTAATTATAGCTTTTCATTAGGTAGTGGTTGTGGCACTATGGCCAATACTTTAAGTGCTACATCTGCAACACTTGCAGCACCAAGCGCTTCCATATCTTTTACCAAATCAGCCTATTCTAATAGTTGGGTCTCTCCAAACTATTTATTTTTTCCAGGCTGTAAGGGATATTATGTATTATCAATATGCAATAATGGAAATGTTCCATGGACAAATTTTACAGTTACAGATAATTTATCAATACCGGGTATTAACGTAACATCAATAAGTGCAGCAGGCTGGACGCAAACTCCTGGCGGACTTACTGGTTTGCAAACTTTCACAAATACATCACTAATATTAAACCCTGGTGATTGTGCAAGTATTTTTATTTATTTTACAGTCACTGGTTCCATTTCTTCTACAGTTACAAATACAGCCACTTTAAGTTATAGTGGTAGTGGTAGTAGCGGTGGTGGTGGTGGTGGCGGTTGCCCAAGTATAAGTTGTCCAGTGATTAATACCTCTTTACAAAATACAACTGCTACAACCACATTTATAATAAGTGCTCCCGTTGCAGTACCTAGTATTGTAAAATGTAACGAACCAAATCCTTGGGTAATACCTATTAAACAAGTGGGTAATAGTATTAAGTTTAGAATACAAGTAGGTAATAAAGGAGCAGCAAATTTAAACACAACTATTACTGATGCATTGACGGCTTCTCCTCAAAATTTAAGTATAACTGGAACTCCAACTTATACATATTATCCAAATCAATGGGGTAATTATTGTGGAGGATTATCAGGTACAGGAACCGTTACTACTAGTATGGGTAGTTGGAATGGAAATACTACCAGCCCAATTTTTTCAGTAGTTAATCTTCCAGGTAATTGCAATTTAAATCAATCTAATATTCTTGTAATTGAGTTTGATGCTACCATTAATCCTCAATTATCGGGTAGTAGAACCAATACTGCTGTAATGGGTACATTAAGCGGTTCTGCAAATTATACAATTGATAAAACTGGGGAATTAAAAATTAGAAAAGTAGCCGATGTTTCTACAGTTGAAAATGGTGTTCCGTTTAATTATACACTTACTATAACAAATATGGGAAGTACGCCATTAAATAATATTATAGTTACAGATGTTTTACCATCTTGCATACAATTGCTTTCGCCTGTTGTTGTTCGCTTAGGTGTTGGCGGTCCAATTGTAACACATACATTATCAGGTATGATGGTAATTACTGTAAATCCTACAGCAGTTATTAATCCAGGGCAAAGTTTTGTAATAACTGTTCCAGTAAAAAAACTATCCGGCACTACTTGTTGCAATCCTTTAGCTACCGCAACAGCAAAAATGATACCCGATGGAACATTAATAAATGCAACAACACCTATTGACCAGCCTGCCTGTGTTAGCAGTACAACATGTTGTGATATTAAAAATTTTGAAACTTCTTTAACTAATATATTTCATCCCACAATTACCAATAGGTTTAACTTGTACCTAAATGCTGGTTCAATTCCGGTACAAGAAATTGAGGTTTCTATGTTAGATTATCATGTGGTGTACACAAGTCCTCTATGCAAACCTGCCGATATGGGAATTTTCGGAAATATTTTTTCGCCAAACACAACTATAGGTGGTCTTACATTAAGCAATAATAATTCTCAAAGTATTAATTGGGGATTAGGTACAGCAACAGTTCTTAATCATACCATAAGACTTTATATTGGTAAGCCAGCAATACTTGCATTAAGTTGTTGTAATGGGACTATGTATTTCTGTTTAAAAGTAAGAATTAAAAATGTAGACTGCCAGGTTTGTGAAAAAATACTTTGTGGAAAATATAGCATAAAATCCGGAATACAAATATGGGAACCTGTTAAAGATGATGTGATAAAAGATAAATTCCAGTTATTACAACCCGATAGAAAAGCAGCTTATGAAAAATTTGAGGCAGAGCAAATGCAAGAACAAGAAATCGAAAGTTTGATGATACAAGAAGCTGTTGGTGAAGAATTAAAGAATACAGATGCTAATAAAGCTAGAGAGTTTATCGAAAAAATGAGTAAAAATCCTTACGAGATAATTCAGCAAATAAAAGCTAAAATTTATGGCGGACTATTAGTTGCACCAACAAGTGTTATAACTCCAAAACTAAAATAATAAAAAAAGAGGGCAGTATTTAATAGACGTTAAGTACTTCCCGCTATTTTAAAGTTTATCTTTTTATAACTCATTTGTGTAACAAGTTTGAGGTAATTGAATGTTTTGATTTTGTAACTAAAAAATGAACCCTTATAAATATTTGTTTAACCAACTCAGTTGCAATATAAAAAAGCTATGGAGTTGGTTTTCAGAAATAAAGTTTTTGTATTAACCAAAACATCAAAAATGAAGCAACCAATTATCTGCTTATTCTTACTAACCAGCTTGGGCTTATCGGCCCAAGATAAAAAGTCCAAAGTATCTGTAAGCGGCAATATGGGTGTTACCTACGAGGGTTATGGGCTTAACCAAAACCCAACGGGGTGGACGGGTTATAGCCAACGTAAACCATGGAACCAAGTACGCTTTACGTTTCAACCAACTATTACTACACCAAAGTTTAGTTTGCCCTTTAACTTTAATTTTAATACTACGCCTACAAACTTTATTGGACCGTATGCAGGTATTGGTAAGCAAAGTTTTGGGCAGTACATAACTAACCCGAGCAATAATTTTGCAGTAAACCCAAAATATAAATGGGCAGAGTTACAATTAGGTACACAATATTTAAACTATAGCAATTTAAGTACGGGTGATGTTGGTGTGTTTGGTGCAGGTTTTGATTTAAGGCCAGATGTATGGCGACTGAAATTTTTTACAGGCGTATCTCAACAAGGTGTAAATTTTTTTAGCGGTGGTGCTAACGGTAGCTACAAACGCAAAAATTGGATGGCACAGCTAGGTATGGAAAAAGAAGATAGTTATGCTTTGTTATTTAATTTTGCTAAGGGTAAAGATGATAAAAATAGTATCCCTCTACCGCCACCCGGTAGTGTATTACCACAAGAGGGTTTTACGATGAGTGTAGTAGGTAAAGTAAATATAAAAGGTGGTTGGTACTTGTCTACAGAGGGTGCACAATCTATTTATACAAAAGACTTGTTTTTACCAACTAGTGTTACAGCGGTTACTATAAAACCGTTTTTAGATGGTAACACATCTACCGTAAAAGATTTTGCTGCAGAAGGTATGGTTGGTAGAAAAAGTAAAAATTTTGATATTGGTGTTAAAGTAAAATATATAGGTGCTGGTTTTCAAACAGTAGGTTACCCTTTTATGCAGCCCGATAGAATGGACTATTTATTAAACACTCGTTTTAATGCATTTAAAAATAAAACAAATGTTACTGCAAGTATTGGGCAACGAGTAAATAATTTTAGCAACACTGCTTTAAAAGCAAAACAATTTATAGGCAACCTAAATTGGTTTAGCCAAATAAACGACAACTGGAGTGTAAATATTAATTACAACAATTTTGGTTTTCAAAGCAATAGTGGCATAAACCCTTTTGGTATAAAAAATGTAAGTAACGATTTTGGTATAGCACCAACCTATACGTGGAGTAATACAAAAATGGTTCACCTTTTAAGCCTTAGTTATAATTATAGTAAGTACGATGAAAGAGATGTAATTACTGGTTTAACAACATCTAACAATACCCATACCGCCTTGCTTACCTACGTACCTAGTTTTTTAACTAAAGATTTAACTCCCGATTTTAGTGTAATGTATTTTATAAATAAGCTACCTGGCTTTAAAACAACCTTAGCTACCCTTAGCACTGGGCTTGCTTTACCTGCCATGAAAAAGAAGTTGCAGTTAAGAGGGCAACTACAATATACGTTTAGCAAAAACAATACATTTACGGCTAATAATAATTTTATTACTAGTTGTACTATTGATGCTAAGCTTAATAAAAAAACAACCTGGACAAATTTTTTAAGTACTAATTATTTCAAGCATGGCAACGAATTAGGCTTACCTTTTATTGGTGCCAACTATTTAGAAAGTAATTTTAGAACAGGATTAATGTATAGGTTTGGAAAATAAATTTTAGACTCCCGCCGATTACGCAAAATTCGCTGATTAGTGATTTTTTTAGTATTGGCACTCAAAATAAAAAATTATGAAAAAGATATTTTACATTTTATCAATATTATTTTTTGCACAAAATAGTGTTGCACAAGTAAACACCACTTTGGTTTTAAGCCCCAACCCTCCAGCATCGTTAATGCAATGGGGTGTAAGCAGAGAAACGTTAACCTTTATTGTTTTCCCCTCTGCACAGGGCATAAGAGGAGAATACAAAATAAAAACCGAAATTAAATTAAGCGATGGTTCTGTTATAGGTAAAACAGATTTAAATAAAAGTAAAACGTACACCTTAAGCTCTGCCACAACAACTTTTAATGCAGCTGATGTAGTGCCTTTAGAAAGTATGATTTTTACAGGAAAACACAAAACCAGTTTAGAAAAAACAGGAAAACTACTTAGCGATAATTATGAAATTTGTGTGCAGTTGGTTCGACCGCCAGATTTTGCACCCTTTTCCGAAATTAAATGCAAAAACTTTTATTTAGCAGCAACACAATTGCCTATTTTAATGAAGCCTTATAACCAGGAGGAGTTAGATTATGACATTGCTAAGACAACTATTATTTTTAGATGGACGCCAGTTGTGCCTAAACCAAAAGCATTAGTTACCTACAAAATAATGGTATTTGAAGTGTTACAAAACCAGAACCCTGTACAAGCAGTACGTAGTAATTTTCCTATTTTAACACAGGAGGTTAGGGGTGTAACCCAATATATTTGGCAGCCAAGAGGAGTTGTAGATTTAAGTGATAACAATGCCAAAGACTCTGCCATGCAACAACGAAAAGGGTTGGATGGAACAGTAAAAGGTGGAAGTAAAAAATATGTGTGGATAATACAATCTTTCGACAACCTTGGGCAACCCCTTGGCGATGGGAATATTAATGCTGATGGTGTAAGTGAGCCTACTGTATTTTTTGTAAGACAAAAAGTAAAAGATATTAAGATTAAGGATACAGATAAGCAATAATTTTTTTAATTAGTATACAAAGGCACACTTTAATTAGTGTGCCTTTTCTATTTTTGTACCAATGCAAAAAACGTATCTCACCAAAGAACAAGCTTTACAAAAACTAAAACATTACTGTGGTTATCAAGAAAGATGCCACAGCGAAGTAATACGCAAATTATACGATTTAGGTGTTTACAAAAACGAACATGATGAAATACTATCTACCCTAATACAAGAAAACTATTTAAATGAAGAACGTTTTGCTATACAATTTGTAGGTGGAAAATTTAGACTAAAACACTGGGGTAAAATAAAAATTAAATACGAACTTAAAAGCAAACAAATAAGTGAGTATTGTATTAAAAAAGCACTTGCCACTATAACCACAACTGATTATTTACAAACTGCACAAAAGCTATTTGATGCAAAGCGTAATTTACTTAAAAGCGAAAAAAATATCTTTATTAAAAAAAGAAAGCTGCAGGATTATTTAATGCAAAAGGGCTACGAAATAAGTGTGATAAAAGAATTGATGGATTAATAAATTTTTTAAAATATCCACTCCGCTTACTTTCCAAAAACTTTTTTAAGTAAAAAGGTTACTTGTGCCGCTGGGTCTTTTCTTATTTTTTGTTCCTCTTGCCCAATAGTTATAAAAATACCCGTTAAAGCCCTTTCGGTAACATAAGCAGCTAAATCTGTATTAATAGTTTTTTTGCTAAACGATAACTTATTGTATGTTGTAAAAACATCCTTCCAATAACCAGTAGCATTTACTTTTGCTAAGGAGCTTTCAATTATTGGTCGCATTTTTTCGGTAAGTGTTTTAGTCGTAGTTGTTTTTAAATAGTCAGTTGCTGCAAAATCTCCACCCTTTAAAATTTTTAAACCGTCGGTAACCGTCATTTGTTTTATAGCGCTAATAAAAACTGTTGCTATTCCGCCAGCAGCATCTTCAGCAGCTCTGTTCATAGATAGTATGGCTTTATCTGCTACAGATCCCATACCTAATTTACGTAACGTACTCTCTGCTTTTTTAGCCTCATCGGGCATTAAAATTTTTAGCGCCGCATTAGTAAAAAACGCATCTGGCTTATTCAGTCTTTTTGATGTACTATCTGCTCCAATTGAAAGCGCTTCTTTTAAGCCATTAATTATTTCATCGTTACCTAGACCCTTAGTTGTACCTTTTTGTTTTAATATATTGGTTATTGTTCTGCTACTATCTTTTGATGTTGCTTTTTTTATTTTATCAAACAAGCCTTGTGCATTAGTAACGCTATATAAAGTAGCGGCAAGTAATATAAGTATGCTTTTTTTCATTCGTATTTTTTATACCTGCAAAATTAAGTAGGCATTTGTTAAGGTTGGTTTAAATAAAAAAGCCGCTGAATAAACTGCGGCTAAATAATAGTACGTTATAAAAATTAAAACTCTGCACTTTTTGGATACCTCGGAAAAGGTATTACATCTCTAATATTTCCCATCCCTGTAACAAATTGTACTAACCTCTCAAACCCAAGTCCAAAGCCAGCATGAGGGCAAGCACCAAAGCGTCGAGTATCTAAATACCACCACAATTCTTCGGTAGGTATATTCATTTCCGCCATTCGTTTTTCTAATTTATCTAACCGCTCTTCTCGTTGGCTACCACCTACCATTTCGCCAATACCAGGTGCTAAAATATCCATTGCTGCTACCGTTTGTCGGCCTTCGGCACAGTTATCATCTTGCCTCATATAAAACGCTTTTATGGCAGCAGGGTAGTTGGTTAAAATAACAGGTTTTTTAAAATGTTTTTCTACCAAATAACGTTCATGCTCACTTTGTAAATCTATTCCCCAACCGTCGCCCTCAATTAAATATTGAAACTTCTTTTTCTTATTGTGATTACTCTCTCTTAAAATAGTAATAGCGGCGGTGTAGGTCAATCTTTCAAAATCATTATTTACTACAAATTCTAATTTTTCTATTAAACCCATTTCGCTACGCTTATCTTGTGGCAAAGCTTTTTCTTCCTCTGCTAAACGCTGTGCTAAAAACTCAATATCTTCTTTATTATTTTCTAAAGCATATTTAATTATGTAACGTATAAATTCTTCGGCAAGATTAGCATTGTCTTCTAAATCGTAAAAAGCCATTTCGGGTTCTATCATCCAAAACTCCGCCAAATGCCTTGTGGTATTACTATTTTCGGCTCTAAAGGTTGGGCCAAACGTGTAAATATCACTTAATGCCATAGCGGCTAATTCGCCTTCTAATTGCCCACTAACGGTAAGGTTTGTACTATGTCCAAAAAAGTCTTCTTTAAAGTTTATGGTGCCATCTTCGTTTTTAGCAGCCGTGCCATCAACTGGTAATGTAGTTACCCTAAATGTTTCTCCAGCACCTTCGGCATCGCTTGCAGTAATAATAGGTGTATGTAAATTTACAAAACCCTTATCGTTAAAAAATTTATGTACAGCAAATGCTAAGGTATGGCGTACTCTAAATACACTACCAAACGTGTTTGTTCTAAAACGCAAATGTGCTTTTTCTCTTAAAAACTCAAGGCTGTGCTTTTTAGGTTGCAGGGGAAATTTTTCGGCATCGCTATCCCCCAATATTTCAATAGTAGTTGCCTTTAATTCTACCTTTTGCCCCTTGCCTAAGCTGGCAATAATTTGCCCTGTTGCTTTTATACAAGCTCCTGTGGTAAGTCTTTTTAATAATTCATCTTCAAACTTACCCAACTCGGCCATTACTTGTATGTTATTATTGGTGCTTCCATCGTTAAGCGCTATAAATTGGTTGTTTCTAAAGGTGCGCACCCAGCCCATTACGGTGGTGGTATAATCAACTTTATCGCTATTTAAAATTGATGCTATTTTTTCTCTTTTGTTAAACATAAATACAAATTATTGCTGCAAAGATAAGGTTATACCGATGTGACCTAATAAATAGTCCAACCCTTTTTCTATCGGTATAACCTGCCTGCTGGTAGGCAGGTACCATCTAAGATTTCAACGTAGTTCTTCCCGAAAAATCGGGACAGGTTGGAGTACTTATGAAATCAAGATGTTATTACAAGGTAGATGTATAGCCATTTTAGCTGCAAATCGTTTTAAAGCAAGTTTTATAAAATAAATTTGCAAAAGATAAAAAATTCTTGTTTTTGCAAAAAACTACCTACTTTTGGGTTAGAAAAAGTTGATAAGTTTATCCATTCATTTTTATCAGCTAGTATTATTCTAATCAAAACATTTTCCCTTCCGATTTAATCGGAAACCATTTTCAGACAAATAGATAGGATTTTTTGAAGAACACATTTTCAATTTTATATGTACGATATTTTACAACTGAACGACTTACTCGTTCCTGAATTGCTTGATATTGCCGAGCAATTAGAGATTTCCAACGCAAAAAAACTTAACAAACAAGATTTGATATATAAAATCTTGGATAAACAAGCTATTATGACTGCAGCTCAAAAACCCGAAGACGAAAAGCCAAAACAACGCAAACGCATTGTTAAAGCCACTACTGCAAACATTAGTGAGGAGGCCGAAGTAGTGCAAGAAGCTCCTGCAAAGAAAGAAACTACAGCTACCCCAAAAACTAAAAAAATTGAAGTAGAAAAAAAGCCAATAAAAAAAGCTAAAGTAGAGGTAGAAATACCAGAAGAAGATTTGCAGCCTTTAACAAGTGAGCAAACAACCTTGCCGCCATTATTTGCAAAACTTTTACAAGAGGAAAATGATGTGCAGCAACCAGAGGTAGAAATACCAGAGGAAACTACACAAACTAGTGCTCCAAAACAGTTTCAACAACGTAGAGACCAGCCAAGTTTTAATGTAGAATTTGATGGTATTATTTTAGGCGAAGGTGTATTGGAAATGATGCCCGATGGATATGGTTTTTTACGCAGTAGCGATTATAATTATTTAAGTAGTCCCGATGATATTTATGTATCGCCCTCTCAAATAAAATTATTTGGTTTAAAAACAGGCGATACCGTTTACGGAAGTGTTCGTCCGCCAAAAGAAGGTGAAAAATATTTTGCTTTATTAAAGGTAGATACCATCAATGGTAAAAAGCCAGATGAGGTAAGAGATAGAGTTCCTTTCGATTACTTAACACCACTTTTCCCTTTTGAGAAATTAAATCTTTGCACAAGTAGTAGTAATTACAGTACTCGTATAATGGATTTATTTACACCAATTGGTAAAGGGCAACGTGGCTTAATTGTAGCCCAACCAAAAACGGGTAAAACCATGTTGTTAAAAGAGTTGGCCAATGCAATTGCAGAAAACCATCCGGAGTGTTATTTAATGATTGTGTTGGTAGATGAACGCCCAGAGGAAGTTACCGATATGGAACGTAGCGTAAAAGCAGAAGTTATTGCCAGCACATTTGATGAGCCTGCCGAAAAGCATGTAAAGGTCAGTACCATTGCCTTACAAAAAGCAAAACGTTTAGTAGAGTGTGGGCATGATGTTGTTATTTTATTAGACAGTATTACTCGTTTGGCAAGAGCACATAACACGGTTGCACCAAGTAGCGGTAAAGTATTAAGTGGTGGTGTTGAGGCAAATGCTATGCAAAAACCAAAACAATTTTTTGGAGCGGCACGTAAAATAGAAAATGGCGGATCGCTTACTATTATTGCAACCGCACTAGTTGATACCGGTAGTAAAATGGATGAGGTAATTTTTGAAGAATTTAAAGGAACAGGTAATATGGAGTTGCAGCTTGAACGTAAGTTGAGCAACCGTCGTATTTATCCTGCAATTGATATTGTTGGTAGTAGCACTCGTAGGGATGATTTGTTGTTAGACAAAGATACTTTTCAACGCATGTGGGTTTTGCGTAAGCACATGGCCGATATGAATCCAGAAGAAGCCATAAATACATTACTTAAAAACATGAAAGGAACGAAAGATAATGCTGAGTTTTTAATAAGTATGAATGGGTAAAGTTTAATGGATAATTGATAATATAAGCCGTTGAGTTTTCAACGGTTTTTTTACTTTTTTATAGTTCCCTTTTTTTAAAGTTTTCCATTGTAGGAGTCGCACAATTATACTGTAATTATTTATTCAACTTTATAGACCTTTTTATGTTTTATCTTAGCAAAAATGTATCCGCGTAACCTGCTTTTGTCGGCAGGAGAAAAACTAATGGCAATAGAAAAAATAACCATACAGCAATTTTTAAAACTCTCTACACAACACCCCGTGTTAGATGTACGCAGCCAAGGTGAATACACACATGCCCATATACCCAATGCTATTAACGTTCCTTTATTTACAAACGACGAAAGAAAAATTGTGGGCACTGCTTACAAACAACAAAGCAGAGAAATTGCTATAAAACTTGGATTAGATTTTTTTGGTGTGAAGATGAAGCAAATTGTGGAAGATGTTGAACGTATTACTGCTGAATTTTATAAAAGAAATGCAAAGCAAAAAGACCCAGTTCCCCCTTTAGGGGGCGGAGGGGGTATTTTGCTGCACTGCTGGCGTGGTGGCATGCGTAGTGCAGCAGTAGCATGGCTTTTAGATATGTATGGCTTTAAAGTTTATACCCTTACCGGTGGTTACAAGGCTTATAGAAATTGGGTGCTACAACAATTTACGTTACCCTATAATTTTACCATTATTGGTGGTTTTACAGGCAGTGGTAAAACCGAAGTTTTGCATCAATTAAAAAAAGAAGATAAAATAATAATTGATTTAGAGGCGTTGGCCAATCATAAAGGTTCGGCATTTGGAAATATGGGCACTCAGCCTAGTCAGGAAATGTTTGAGAATGTATTGAGCAAAAGTTTGTACGATATTAGTTGTACGAAGAACGATGAAAATTTAACTTCAACAAACCATCAGCCACAAGCGCCTTGTATTTATATTGAAGATGAAAGCCAACGCATTGGGAACCTTCAAATACCTAACAATATTTGGCTACAAATGCGAAAAAGTACTATCTTTTTTTTAGAAATTCCATTTGAGGAGCGGTTAGATTTTATTACAGCTGAATATGGAAAATTAAGTAAAGAGGCGTTGGTAAATGCCATCATCCGTATACAAAAACGCCTTGGCGGGTTAGAAACTAAAAACGCTATCAATCATCTTTTAGAAAATAATGCAAAAGAAAGTTTTAGAATTTTATTAACCTATTACGATAAATGGTATTTAAAAGGATTAAATAACAGACAAAATTTATCTGCTTTTTTAAATAAAATACCCTGCAAAAGCGTTGATAGTATACTTAACAGTAAAAATATACTAGTATGCACTACAACAAACGCTTAGGTATTCTTTTTTGTTTGCTTTTTCCTTTACAACTTTTTGCACAAGATATTACTGGTTTATGGAAAGGAGTGCTCTATAATGATACTACCCAAAAAACACTACGCTACGAAATTGCCATTAGCCAAAAAGGAAAAAAATTATATGGTTACAGTTATACCTTTTTTATTTACGAAGACAAAGTTTATCAAGGCTTAAAAAAAGTAAAAATTAAAAAGGTAGACGATAAAATTATTATTGAAGATGATGGATTAATTGCACATAACTACCCAATTCCACCAAATAAAAATGTACGTCAATTAAATGTACTTACCCTGCTTATAGAAGATAGTGTAATGAGAATGATAGGAACATTTTCAACGAATAGAACAAAAGAGTTTCATAGTTTAACAGGTAGTATAGAGGTAAAAAGAAAAAATGATTCTTACAAACAATCGGCCTTAATAGCACATTTAGAAGAATTAGGATTAGCTAAAAATTTATCGTTTATACAAGAGGAGGAAAAATTAGTTGCTTTATTAACTATAGAAAATAGAAAAATTGATACCGAAAAAAAAGAGGTTAAAATAGAAAATGCTACAACAACAATTAACAACAAACAACAAATAGTCATTACTACCCCTTCCATAAAAAGTACTATTTTACCTGCGGCAGATGTGTTAAATAGAAAAATTGAAACCATACAATCGGTTTATTATAAAAGTGATAGTTTAGAAATAACCTTGTATGACAATGGCGAAGTAGATGGCGATACCGTTAGTGTACTTATAAACGGAACTATTATTATGCCAAAGGTTGGATTAAGTACTAATGCCGTTCGTAAAAAAATAAGTACGGCAAATACAGGAGATAGTATTCAATTAATAATGTATGCCGAAACATTAGGAAATCTTCCTCCTAATACAGGTTTGCTAATTGTGTATGATGGTGCAGATCGTTATGAAATACGTTTTAGTGGAGATCTGCAAAAAAGTAGTGCGATAGTTTTTAGGAGAAAGCAATAAGAGGGAACGCTTATGATGATTAAGATTTATTATGATTTTTATTTTGTCATTTCGACGATAATCTATAGTTCACAAAAGCGTTAAAGTGTAATAAATCATTAGTACTCTAAATTTGCTTTTAGTACTTTTGAATATGGATGAAATTAAACTTACCCAATTCTCTCATGGGGCAGGCTGTGGTTGCAAAATAGCACCACAAATATTAGAACAAATTTTACAGAGTAATAGTAGTTTTCCAAACGATAAAAAGTTATTAGTTGGCAATAGCAGCAAAGACGATGCTGCTGTTTACGATTTAGGCAATGGTACCGCATTAATTAGCACTACCGATTTTTTTATGCCCATAGTTGATGATGCTACCGACTTTGGAAAAATTGCTAGCGCTAATGCTATTAGCGATGTGTATGCTATGGGCGGTAAGCCATTATTAGCTGTTGCCATTTTAGGTTGGCCTGTAGAAAAATTACCTGTGGGGCTAGCACAAAAAGTTTTAGAAGGGGCAAGAGAAATTTGTTTACAAGCTGGTATTCCTTTGGCAGGAGGGCATAGTATTGATAGTACCGAGCCTATTTTTGGGCTAGCCGTTACTGGCATTGTAGATATAAAAAATTTAAAGCAAAATAATACCGCCAAGGAAGGCGACTATCTTTTTTTAACCAAGCCTATTGGCGCAGGCATTTTGGCTACAGCCCAAAAAAGAGGGTTGTTAAGTGACAAATTATTACAACTATTAACCACACAATTAACTTCGTTAAATAGTATTGGAGAGCAATTAGGAAAATTAACTAGTGTAACCGCAATAACAGATGTTACCGGCTTTGGCTTGCTTGGGCATTTAATTGAAATGGCTGAAGGAAGTAATTTAAGTGCAGAAATTTATTATAATAAGCTACCAATACTTGATGGCACAACAGATTTTTTGAAGCAACGGATTGTACCCGATGCAACCTACCGAAACTGGAATAGTTATAGCACAAAAGTAAGTTTTGATAAAGGCGTAAATGTACTAGAAGCCTTTAATTTATTACCCGACCCACAAACTAATGGAGGGTTATTAATTGCAGTTAACTCAACTAAAACAGAGGAAGTAAAAGAAAGATTTACTCAAAACGGGTTACAAAATTTTATTGAGCCTATTGGTCGTTTTATACGCAAACAAGAAAAAGTTATTTTAGTTAGACAATAACTTATCAATGTTTTCAGCTAGCTTTCTATCTTTAGCGGTAATAGTATTACCAGCATCATGGGTGCTTAGCCAAATTTCTACTTTATTGTAAACGTTTGTCCATAAAGGATGGTGGTCTGCTTTTTCAGCTTCTATAGCCACTCTTGTCATAAAAGCAAAAGCTTCGGAAAAGTTTTTAAATTCAAATTTTTTGTACAAGCTGTTATTTTCTTCTGTCCACATAATAAAATATTTATAGTGTAATTTTCTCCATCATAAGTTCATCTATAGGGGGCGGAGGGTTTAAAGTATTAGGTGTTGCTTGTTTTTAATTTTTTCATTCGTTAGTTCATTTATCAATTGTACGCCAGCTAAAGATTTTATTGCTTGTACTAGTATTTTTAAATCTTCTGCCTGCACAACATCTCCTTTAATCAACCATAAAAAATCTAGGTGCTTAAACTCTGGCAATAAATATTCACCATCAAATTGGTTGTTGTATAAATAGTGGGTTAAAGAGGTTGATGGGACTTGATACTCATAAATAGAAAAAAAATATTTCCGTTGCTTTTTTTTAAGTTGAATTTCAATATCGTTATTTACTCTAAAGTTAAAACCTAGTAATTGATTTAGTTGCCAACTAAATTGATAATCTTTAATAGGCGCTACAATACCTAGAAGTATGGCATCTTCAAAAAACTCTTGAGCTAATGTTTCGTTATCAATTTTAAGTTTCATACCCCTAGCCCCTAAAGGGGAATTATAATAAAATTAAGTCCACAATTTATGTCTTATTAAAAAACAATATCAAACCACAACTCTTTATCCCCTCTTTTTACTTTTACTTTACTTGCTTCGCCTTTTTTAAATTTACCCAACGCACCCATATAGCCTTGTACATCTGTAAATTTAATATCGCCTAATTGCTCTACCACATCGCCTGTTTGTATGCCAACTTTTTGTGCAATTTTTCCATCGCTAACACCATCTACTCTTACGCCACTTCCACTAAAGGTATAATCGGGCATTATGCCAAGTGTTACTTTAAAACTACTTTTTGCACTTGTTGCTGCTTCTCTAGTTTTTGTAAAACTAAGTTTTTCTTTTTTATTTGTGGCTACTACAATGTCATAAATATAGTTTACAACTTTTAATTGGCCTGTGTAATTTATTTTATCTGCATCATCGCTTGGTTTATGATAATCGCTATGTACGCCAGTAAAGAAAAATAATACAGGAATATCTTTTCTATAAAAACTAGTATGATCGCTTGGCCCAGTACCACTACTATCAAACTTAATGGCAAAATAGTTATCTTTTGCATTAAGCATTTCACCCCAGGTTGGGGATGTGCCGTAGCCGCCAATATTTAATCCACGGGTACTATCGTTTAGCCTACCTACCATATCTAAATTAATCATATAATTTGCGGTAGATAAATTTATGGTTGAATGTTCGGTAAAATATTTACTTCCATACAAACCTAGCTCCTCGCCACTAAAGGCTATAAATAAATAATTGTATTTTTTTAGGTTAGCTGCTTTTATTAATTTACTCACCTCTATCATTGCAGAAGTACCACTAGCATTATCATCTGCTCCATTATGTATCGCTGGCGTAGTACCAATAAATAATGAGTTATGATCTTCTCCAAAACCAAGATGATCGTAATGTGCTCCAATAATTATGGTGTTAACTGCCGCGTTATCAATATACCCAATTACGTTATGGCCAGTTCTAACTTTATTTCCAATGTCTATTTTAATTTTTATATCGTGTGTTACCGTTTCATCTTTAAAAAATTTATTGGCTATCCCTTTTTGCACATAAACCACAGGTATGGCTGTAGTTTCTGTTTTTGCTTTAGCTTCAAATTTAAAATCATCGTTAATGGTGCTAGTGTTGTAAATAATTAATCCGGTTGCTCCTTTTTCGGTTGCGCTAGTTACTTTTGTTTTTAGGGTATCTTGTATATCAAAATGAGGATTGTTTTTATTTTCCTCTAATACTTCATTTAAATTCCAAAAATGTAGGGTTCCTCTTTCTGGTAATGCAATGGCTGTAGCGGCTTCTACGCTTTTATTTGGCGAAAACACAAATGGAAAATAGTCTTTATCCAATTGTAAATCGTTACCATCAATAATTAAATGTGTTGGTTTATTTACTTCTTTTCCTTCGTTTACTTCAAAGGCTTGTAGGTAGGTATTATTATCGCCTTTAGCGATTAACCCAGCTTTGCTAAATTCACTGCTAATATATTCATACGCTAATTTTTCGCCATTGGTTCCTGTACGACGCCCTTCTAACTTATCATCCGCTAAAAAGCTAACATGTTTTTGTAGATTAGTAAACACAACTTTATCTTTCTTTTTTAATTTTTGTGCAACTGTAGTTTGTGCTAACAATACTAATAAAATGGTAATTCGTATCATATGTATAAAATAAATTTAAAGTGCAAAGTTACCAATGCTTAGGGCTACTAATGCCAAATTAATGTAAAATTTGTTTCGCAATCTATAACCCTAGTTTCCTAATTCGTAAAAAACAATCACAAACAACCATTATTTTTGAGTATTGGCAAAACAGTTAAATATAGCATTGGTTGGTAACCCTAATAGTGGTAAAAGTTCGTTATTTAATGAGTTAACGGGTTTAAATCAAAAAGTTGGAAATTTTCCTGGAGTTACAGTAGATAAAAAAACAGGGGTTTGCAAAATTAATCAAGACCTTACTGTAAATTTTATTGATTTGCCAGGCACCTACAGCCTATACCCTAAACGTAGCGATGAGTGGGTGGCGTATAAGGTTTTATTAAATCAAGACAAAGATGTAAAACCCGATATGGTTTTACTAGTTGCCGATGCCAGTAATTTAAAACGTAACCTTTTATTTTGCTCTCAAATTATAGATTTAAAAATACCCGTTGTTGTTGCCTTAACTATGATGGATTTAGCAAAACAAAAGGGCACACAAATAGATATTTCTGGGCTTGAAAGAGAGTTGGGTGTTTCAATTGTGCCGGTAAATCCTCGTAAAAATAAAGGCATACCACAACTTAAAAAGGCTATTGAAATAGCTCATCAAAATTTACATATTGCTCCCTATAAAGATTTTATTAATAGCCAAACATTGGCTGGTGAGTCTATTGCAGCTATACAAAACTATTTACCCAATTTAAGTAAATACACGGCTATTCATTACTTAATAAATCACGAAAATTTTTTATTAGATAAAAATACACAGGATGCTATTGAGCAAATTGAAATTGATACAAAATTTAATCCGACAAAAACACAGGCAGAAGAAATAATGCAACGGTACAGTCGCATTAAACATATAATGCAACAAACTGTTGTGGAAAGCGATCCTTTACAAAAAGCATTGCTTACCGAAAAATTAGATACTATTTTACTCCATCGTACCTGGGGATATTTAATTTTAGTAGCAGTGCTTTTTATTTTATTTCAAAGTGTATTTTTTTTAGCACAATTTCCAATGGATTGGATTGATGGTGGTTTTAGTAAAATGAGCCTTTGGCTTACAACTGTTTTGCCAGCCGGATGGTTTATCGATTTATTTATTAATGGAATTTTAGCAGGGTTAAGTGGCATACTTGTTTTTGTGCCACAAATAATGATTTTATTTGGCCTAATAACCATTTTAGAAGATACTGGCTACATGGCAAGAATAAGTTTTTTAAGCGATAAACTTATGCGTAAAGTTGGGCTTAATGGTAAAAGTGTTATGCCTATGATAAGTGGTTATGCTTGTGCGGTACCAGCTATTATGAGTGCAAGAAATATTGAAAATAAAAAAGAACGACTGCTTACTATTTTAATAACTCCATTAATGAGTTGTAGTGCCAGGCTACCCGTTTATACTATTTTAATTGCGTTAGTTATTCCATCAAAATTTTATTTGGGGTTTATAAGTTTACAAGGCATGGTAATGATGTTGTTGTATTTATTTAGCACTTTTATTGCCCTGCTTGTTTCTTATATTTTAAAGTGGTTTATTAAAAGTACCGAACGTAGTTATTTTATTTTAGAATTACCTATGTACCGTAATCCTCGTTGGAAAAATGCTTTACAAACTATGCTTGAAAAAGCGAAGATATTTGTGTTTGATGCCGGTAAAGTAATCATGATAATAAGCATACTACTTTGGGGCTTAAGTACCTATGGCCCAAAAAATAAAATGGCTGAGGTAACAACAACATACGATGCATTAGTTAGCCAAAACCCTACCCAAGCCGCTGTGTTTAATAAACAACGCAACACAGCATTGTTAGAAAATTCATACGCAGGAATTTTAGGTAAAACCATTGAGCCTGCAATAAAACCATTAGGGTACGATTGGAAGATTGGTATTGCCCTTGTAACCTCATTTGCAGCCAGAGAAGTTTTTGTAGGCACAATGGCAACTTTATACAGCGTTGGCGAAGAGGCTAATGATAATACCTTAAAACAAAAAATGGCTGCAGCTATAAATAGCGATGGCAGTAAAGTATACAGCCTTGCCACAGGTTTATCGTTAATGATATTTTATATGCTTGCCATGCAATGTATGAGCACACTTGCCATTGTAAAACGAGAAACTAAAACTTGGAAATGGCCTATTTTTCAATTGGTATATATGACAGGGTTGGCTTATTTTTTAAGTTGGATGGTGTATACTATTTTTAAATAATTAACCGCTAAGGCACAAAGACGCTAAGTTGAAGTTGAAACCAACACAGTACTGCCTTTTTGGGCGGCACTTTTATAAGCGTTACTACCCATACAATACCACAAACGCCCATAAAACATTAATCCCTTAAATTTGTATACGCAAAAACTTATCATCAAATTAATAAAATGCAAAATACACCCTTTACACACAAACACATTGCGCTTGGTGCAAAAATGGCCGAATTTGCTGGTTACAACATGCCAATTTCCTACACAGGCATTAACGATGAGCATGCTGCTGTGCGTAACAATGCAGGCGTATTTGATGTAAGCCATATGGGAGAGTTTATTTTAAAGGGCGAAAACGCTTTAGACTTAATACAACGAGTAACAAGTAATGATGCAGCTAAATTAAAAAATGGTGACGCACAATATAGTTGCTTACCCAATAAAGATGGTGGTATTGTAGATGATTTATTGGTGTATTGCATACAAGAAAACAACACCTATATGCTAGTGGTAAATGCTAGCAATATAGTAAAAGATTGGAATTGGATTAGCAGCTTTAATGATAAAGGTGTAGAGATGCACAACATTAGTGATAAAACTTGTTTGCTTGCCATACAAGGCCCAAATGCAACAAAAATTTTGCAAAGCCTTACCGAAATGGATATAATGAATTTAAAATACTATACGTTTACTAAAGGCAAATTTGCTGGTGTAGAAAATGTTTTAGTAAGTGCAACAGGTTACACCGGAAGCGGTGGTGTAGAAATTTATTTTGAACACGAAAACGATAATGCTAATAAAATTTGGGATGCTATTTTTGAAGCTGGTAAAGCAAGTGGCTTAAAAGCAATTGGCTTAGGTGCAAGAGATACCCTTAGATTAGAAATGGGTTTTTGCCTTTATGGAAATGATATAAATGACACTACAAGCCCTTTAGAAGCTGGATTAGGTTGGATAACAAAATTTACCAAAGCCTTTACCAACAGTTCCTATTTTGAAAAACAAAAAGCAGAAGGTGTTACTAAAAAATTAGTAGGTTTTGAAATGATTGAAAAAGGTATCGCAAGGCATGATTATGAAATTAAAGATGCAAGTGGAAATGCCATTGGAGTTGTAACCTCTGGTACGCAAGCCCCTAGCTTAAATAAAGCAATTGGTATGGGCTATGTAACCAAAGCTACTGCAGCTATTGATACCGAAATTTTTATAGCCGTAAGAGATAGATTATTAAAAGCTAAAGTAGTAAAAGTACCTTTTGTATAATGTGTACCATTCACCTAACTACATTTATTGCTGCACCTATTGAACGTGTTTTTGATTTAAGCAGAAGTATAAGCCTACATAAAATATCTTCAGCACATACCAATAAAGAGGCTATTAGTGGTATTACATCTGGCTTAATAAATAAAAACGAAACCGTTACGTGGAAGGCAAAACATCTTTTTAAAATAAGATATTTTACCACCCGTATTTCGGAGATGCAATCGCCAAATTTTTTTATTGATGAAATGCAAAAAGGCGAATTTAAAAGCCTAAAGCATGAGCATCATTTTAAAAAAATAGATAACGGCACAATAATGATTGACATCCTTAATTTTGAAAGTCCTTATGGTATAATTGGAAAATGGTTTAATAAAATATACTTAAAAAATTTATTGCAAAAATTTATTGTTCAACGCAATATTGTTATAAAAGATTATGCTGAAACGGGCAAGTGGAAGGCCCTATTGAATTAATACACAAATTCCCTCTCCTTTGTAGAACACTCCGATGCTCCCGGAGGAGAGGGATTGGGGTGAAGTTTCTGTCCTATCTTTGCCCCATGAGCAAAGTGCTACTTACTACACTTAATGCAAAATATATTCACCTTAATTTAGCCATTCGTATTTTATACGATTTAAATGCAGCGGAAGGCAATTTGTTTTGGAAAGAGTTTACTATTAAAGAAGCCTCCCATACAATTGCTGAATATTGTAGCCAATATGATGTGGTTTGCTTTAGCTGTTACATTTGGAATATTACACCAACTATACTTGCTGCAGAAAAAATAAAAACATTAAATCCTAATTGCAAAATTTTATTAGGCGGCCCAGAGGTTAGTTACGATTGGCACGATAAGATTGCGTTGGATTGTGTAGATTATATTATTACTGGCGAAGGGGAAATTCCGTTTGCTAGCTTCCTAAAAAATTACCCTAATGTAAGCCTTGTTCCTAATTTAGTACGTAAACAAAACGAAGAAATACTATATCAACAACAACCCGTTGATTTTGATGTAAAAAATCTAGGCAACCGTAACCCTTATCAGTACGATAATACAGAAGAATTAAATAATAAAGTTTGTTATATAGAAACTAGTCGTGGCTGCCCTTACAAATGTGAGTTTTGTTTAGCAAGTTTAGATAATAAAGTTCGCTATCTACCTATTGATACCATAAAAGATAATTTGTTGTACTTAATGCAACATGGTAAGGTTATTAAATTTTTAGATAGAACGTTTAATATTAAAAAGGATTTTACCATAGATATTTTTCAATTTATTTTAGATAACCACCGGCCCGAAAATGTTTTTCAATTTGAAATTACGGCCGATATCGTACACTCAGATATTATAAAATTTATTGATGAAAAAGTACCCAAGGGGTTATTTCGTTTTGAAATTGGTATACAAACTGTAAATCAAAAAAGTAATTTAGAGGTTGGGCGGAAACAAAATTTTGAAAAAACTAGCGGCATAATAAAACAATTAAATCATAAAATAGAAATGCACTTAGATTTAATTGTAGGCCTCCCTTTAGAATATTGGGATGATTTAAAATATAGTTTCGAAAGCGTATTTAAACTGTTTCCCCCAGAGTTGCAATTAGGGTTTTTAAAGTTTTTAAAAGGGACACCAGTACGTGATAAGCATGAGCAGTATGGGTATGAGTTTGATATAAACCCGCCTTACCAAATAATAAAAAGTAATTTTTTAAGTGCTGCCGAATTACACCATGTTACCCTTTTAGAAAATGCACTAGAAATTTATTGGAACAAAAAAAGAGCAGAACATACCTTAAAATATATTACGGCTACTTACAGCATTTTTGATTTTTTGTTGGGCTTAGGTAGGCAATTTGATGCAGCCTACAAATCGAACCATTATACGTTAAATAATATTTACACAACGCTAACTAAGTATGTTGCTGAACATTTTGCTGAGGATATTATTTTACAACAATTAATAGCTATTGATTTTTCGCTACAACACAAAGTAAAACCAAGCTCTTTTTTTTATTCAGAGATTGCTAAAGATGAAAAATTTAACATTATCACTGCATTAAAACTCAATCATCATAAATACAGATATACAGCTCTTGCAATTGACTTTGATTGGGAAATATTTGTACAAACGCACGCTATACAACCCTCAAAAAGCATTTTATTATTTGAGTATAATGGAGCACAGCTTCCTAGATTAATTGTAACAGCTTGCGAAACAACAGTAGAAGATGTAAGTGTATAAATATTATTGTTTTATTTTTGTTCAATGCAGACTAACAAACCCACCATACATACTTGCTTTTCGCCAGCACTTTTACATTTATACGATTTAAGCAATGCTGTTGTTGTAATTATTGATGTATTTAGAGCCACAAGCACGATTGCTGCTGCATTACACAATGGTGCAAAATGTGTAATACCGGTAGATGAAGTTGCCAAAGCTATAGAAATAAGTAAACAAATTGATGGTATTGCTGCGGGCGAAAGAGATGGAAAATTAGCAGAAGGCTTACAACATGGCAATTCGCCTTTAGAGTACAGTAAAGATTTTATAAAAGATAAAACCTTAGTGTTAACTACAACTAATGGTACTAAACTTTTACAAATGGCATTAGATAATAAGGCCAGTACAATTATTACAGGCTCTTTCCCCAACCTATCTGCTGTTTGTACTTTTTTAATTAATGAAAATAAAAATGTAGTGCTTGGTTGTGCTGGTTGGAAGGATAGATTTAATTTAGAAGATACCCTATTTGCTGGTGCGGTTATTGCAAAAATAAAAGAAAGCTTTACCATACATTGCGATAGTAGCCTTACTGCAGAATTATTGTACAATCAACATAAAGATAATTTAATTGATTTTGCATCAACCCTTACCCACTATCACCGCTTAGTAGAACGCTTTGGCTTAATAGAGGACATTAAATTTTGCTTAACGCCCGATGCTGCAAATGTTTTGCCTTTGTACGAAAATGGAAAGTTAACGACAAACTAAAATAGTAAAAAAAGAGCTTAACAACACTTTTAACATTTTTAAATACAACTATTAATGGTTTATTTTGTAGGGTAATTTCTCCACAAACTTCCCATCTACTCTCCAAATACCAAAAGTTTTACGTTACTTTTGCAAATTGCCTTTTTCCGAACGGCTATTCGTACGTTTAAGCAAAACAATCTTAAAAATCTTACATCTAAAATCGCAGATCCTTTGGCTTTATCGCATTTAATAAAATATGTTTACAACAACGGTTCCGATGAGGTTATACGCCGTGGAAAAAAAATTCATTCAAGTGGTTTTGTAGAGTTGGTAGAGCATGATCAATTAATGAACAGTGTTGTATTTAGAGTAAAAGATGATAGCTATGCTACGTTTTATAAAGTGTATATTCAAAAATACACTGACCCTAAAATAATGACGTTACGTTGTGCTTGCCCTTACAACCTTAGCGATATTTGTAGGCACGAAGCCGGTGCTCTATTGCGTTTGCAAGAAATGGTAGATAAAAATATGTTGGGCAATACTAACATACAATACAACCAACGCCATACGGTTGCCAAAATGAAGATGATAGAGTTAAAAATGATTAAGCTATTATCATCCCCAGGTATATACAGCGAAGCCGAAAATATTTTACGGCAGTCAAAAGCCACAATTTTAAAAGCAAAAGATGAACGAGTAGAGGCAGAGTTGGAAGTTAATGGTGAAACTTTTCCGCTGGTAATTCAAAAAAATGATGAACGAAATTTTGATACCTCTTGTAAATGTCACGAAGCCGAACACCCGTTGTGTGAGCATAAGGTAATGTTATTTTTGCAATTGTTAAACGCATATGGTCCTACTTATTTTGATAGTATTCGTAATTGGGATAAGGAAAAAAATAAGTTATTACAAATATATGGGTACTCCTTAACAGATGATTTAAAAGGAAAATTTGAATTTATTTATAAAGAAGGTAAGCCCTTTTTAAAAGTGTTAGATACTAGTATAAAAAGGGTGGTAACTACTTTCATTGCTAGGCCCGAGCCAGAACTGATTTTTAAAACAAATTTACCAGAGCAGGAACAACAGGAGGAGGTAGAAGTTGCAGAAAAAAAACTAGGTATTGTTTTTAATTTTAGTACTGCACAATTTCCAAATTTTAGTGTAGATATTGTTGCTGGCGAACCCAACGACAGTAGAGAAAAATTTATTGGAAAAGTAGAAAAATTAGACCTTACAAAATTTGTATCAACCGATGTTTTTGATGAGGATGATAAACAGCTTTTACAACAAGTACGTAAATTTCAAACGGCTGATGTAAATAAATATTTAGATAGAAACTCCCCATTTAGTGGCATTTGGGAAAATATAATTACTACCGATACAGATGAGCTACCAGAGGAAACAAAATTTTTAATAGCGGAATATCTTCACCCAAAACTTAAAAAAACATTTGAGGAACAAGCAAGTAATCACTTTATTTTTTATCTCTCCCAAAAAAAAGTTTTTAAAACAGAGCATTTAAAGGAGATAGAAGTTAGCGACAAGCATATTTCTCCAATATTTAAAGTAGAGGCTAAAAACAATCATTTTGAAATTGTATGTATGGTAAAAGTGGGTAACACCACCGTACCTTTTAGCGATAATGAGTGCGAAAGCAGTTTATTATTTTTATACGATAAAATTTTATACACTTGGCAAAAGTTAGAAGATATACAACAAGCCGAAAAATTTTTAAAAGAAGGGAATATTAAATTAAGTAAGGCTAATTGGGCAGAAAAAATGCAAAAAATTATTTTGCCCTTAGTTAAAGATTATCAAGTAGAGTTTGATAAAAGTTTAGTTAAAGAAATAAAAGATACAGAGCCTGAGATTAAGGTTTTATTGCAAGAAAAAGGAGATTACTTATTATTTCAACCCATATATAGTTACAAAGGTTTTGAAACCAAAGCCAATGATAAAAACACCATTACTTTACCAGATGGAGATAAGATTTTAATCATTCATCGTAATAAAGAAGTTGAAAAAAATTTTATAAAAAAATTAGAAGCCCTTCACTCCTCATTTGTATATGATGATGATAAAGCTAGTCTTATATTAAAAGGTGCCGATGTATTAAAAAATAACTGGTTTTTTTTATTTGTAGATGCTATGAAGGATATGAAAACCCCAGTGTATGGGTTTGAGGCTTTGAAAAATTTTAAATTTAATATGGCTAAGCCTAGTACACACATACATGTAAGTAGTGGGCTAGACTGGTTTGATGCAAAAGTTGAAATTGAATTTGGAGAGCAACGAGTAGGAATAGACGATATTAAAAAAGCATTACTTAATAAACAATCGTTTGTACAATTAGGCGATGGTACATTAGGTATTTTACCAGATGAATGGCTAAAGCGATATTCGCTTTTGTTTAAAGTAGGCGATGGACGTATTAATCAATTACGGTTATCAAAATATCACATGAGTGTGATAGATGATTTGTATGAAAATAGAGATGAGACTGAACTGAGTTTTGAGTTAGATGAAAAATTTGAACGCCTTAGAGAGTTTAAAAACATACCAGAAATTGCAGCCCCCGAAACCTTACAGCCTATTCTTAGGCCATATCAAACATCGGGTTATCAATGGTTAAGTTATTTAAATGATGTAGGCTGGGGGGGCATTTTAGCCGATGATATGGGTTTGGGTAAAACCATACAGGCCCTTACTATGTTACATTACTATAAAAGTAGTACAGGCGGTTTAAAAGCCATTGTTGTTTGCCCAACCACACTTATTTACAATTGGAAAAACGAGGTAGAAAAATTTACCCCATCGCTTACTTGGCATATACACCATGGTAGTTTGCGTAGCCGCAATCCTGAGGATTTACAAAAAAACAATATCATTATTACCACATATGGCACACTGCGTAGTGATATACAAGTATTGCTAAAAATTAATTTTGATTATATTATTTTAGATGAAAGCCAAGCTATAAAAAATCCTTCCTCTAAAGTAACCAAAGCGGCTTGTTTAATGAATGCAAAAAACAGGTTGTGTATGAGTGGTACGCCGTTACAAAACAATACATTTGATATTTTTGCACAAATGAATTTTTTAAACCCTGGCCTATTAGGTAATATGGAGTTTTTTAGAAATGAGTTTGCCACACCTATTGATAAATTTGGAGAGCAAGATCAAAAAGAGCATTTACGTAAATTATTATATCCTTTTATTTTACGCCGGACCAAAGAGCAAGTAGCAAAAGACTTACCCGAAAAAACAGAAACCATTTTATTTTGCGAAATGGAAAAAGAACAGCGTAAAATTTACGATGCATACAGAAACAGTTATAGAGATAAAATTTTAGGTGTTATTGATGAGCAAGGCATTCAAAAAAGCCAGTTAACCATTTTGCAAGGCTTAATGAAGCTTAGGCAAATTTGCGATAGCCCAGCCATATTAAATGAGGAAGAAAAATACCCGAATGAATCTATTAAATTAGATGAGTTAACTAGAGAAATTACTGAAAATATTGGCGATCATAAAGCCTTAATATTTTCGCAATTTTTAGGTATGTTGGCTTTAATTAAACAAAAACTAATTGAGCATAGTATTCCGTTTGAATATTTTGATGGGAGTACAAGTGCCCCAGACAGAGAAAAAGCTATTCAAAATTTTCAAAACAATGATGAGTGTAGAGTATTTTTAATTTCGTTAAAAGCTGGTGGTGTTGGTTTAAATTTAACTGCTGCCGATTATGTATATATTGTTGATCCTTGGTGGAACCCTGCCGTAGAGCAACAAGCTATTGACCGTACACACCGTATAGGCCAAACAAAAAATATTTTTGCTTACCGTATGATTTGTATTGATACTATTGAAGATAAAATTTTACAATTACAAGAGCGTAAAAAAACACTAGCAAAAGAATTAATTGCCGATGATAGTAGCTTTGTAAAAGCATTAAGTAAGGCTGATGTAGAGTATTTGTTTAGTTAGGGTTTTACGAGCAAATAAAATCTTTCAATCTTTTAAAATTTCGGTTGTTTTAGATTTTAACATAGCATTGAATTTAAATATAACTACAAAAATAATTTTTCTCTTAAGACTGGTCAAGAAAGGTTTTGCTAAATTTTGAGTTAAGTAAATCCTGATAGGTAATAAGTTACTTTACCATGTGCATTTGCCAATTTTTGTGAAATTTACGATGCTTTTTATAATACTTAATGGGATAAATATCGGCTTTTTGAAAAAGCTTAGCTACTATTTTTTTAATTAAGTTAATCATAAAACGTAAATTTTTTGCCAAATTGGCTATTAAAAATAAGTTAGTTAAAAGTAAACGTATCAATGCAAAACTTATTGTGTACACAGTTGTACTAGACATAACTAACTATAAATTCAATAAAATTTCTTTACAATCTACCTATTCGGCAATGGCTTAGTGCAAAATATTATTATCAATTTGTACATTCGTAGTATAATTTATGTCTGCACTTTCTATAACTACCATACAAACCAATTTAATTTGGGAAGATAAAGCTGCTAATTTATATGCCCTTGAGCAAAAAATTAATAGTATACAAGACCCAACAGAAATTGTAGTGCTCCCCGAAATGTTTAGCACTGGCTTTAGCATGCAGCCCAGCTTATTTGCCGAAACTATGGAGGGCGAAACCCTTAATTGGATGAAAAAAGTAAGCACCCAAAATAAAATTATTTTAACGGGCAGTATAATAATTGAGGAAGATGGAAAGTATTATAACCGCCTAATTTGGATGTTGCCCAACGGTGAATATGGCTATTACGATAAACGGCATTTATTTGCTTTTGGGCAAGAAGATAAATTTTATAACGCAGGCAACAAGCGTTTAATAGCACAAGTAAAAGGGTTTAAAATTAATTTACAAGTTTGTTACGATTTACGTTTCCCTGTATGGGCTAGGCAGCAAAATAAAAGTGGCGGAATGGAGTACGATGTACTAATCTATATTGCCAATTGGCCCGAAAAACGTAGCCATGCTTGGAAAACGTTACTTTGTGCAAGAGCAATAGAAAACCAATGTTACGTTGTTGGAGTAAACCGTGTAGGTACCGATGGTAATAATATTTACCACAGTGGTAATAGTTTAGTAATAGATCCTTTAGGGCAAGTGCTTTATCATATGTCCGATGATGAAGATGTAAACACCGTTACAATTTCAAAAGATTATTTAAATGAAGTAAGAGAAAAGTTTCCGTTTTGGAAAGATGGGGATGGGTTTAGTTTGGTATAGTTTTTTGCTCCCGCCGATTACGGAGATGACGCAGGGAAAAATATAATCTATTTTACATTTATTTTATTTATTGTTATTTGCTTATTGTCTATTGCTTATTCCCTTTTATCATCTCCATTACCACTACCATTTTTTTATCAATCCCTTTTAGCAAGGCATCGTAGCTTGTAGGCACATACACATCAGGTATTACGCCTGAGCCAGTTTTAGCTACATGATTATATTGTACTAATCTAAACAAAGGCAAGCGTACTCGTAGCCCCGTATTAGGCAATTTAATATCAGGTATTAAAATACCACTATTGCCATGCCAGCCACCACCTGTTTCTTCGCCTAGTAACGTAATGCCTTGTTGGCCTTTAATAGCATTACAAAATAAAGAAGATGCTGAAAATGTTTGGCCATTGGTAAGCACATACAAATTTCCATTAAAATGATTATACGTTTTAGGTTTATATAATTTACGCTCCCAATGCCCAAAATGAAAATTACCATCGCTCCCTTTTTTACTAAAAAAGAAAAGACCTAGATTGTTAAATAGCTTTCCCTTTACATATTTAGTATATGGTTTTAACGACCTAGCCACGGCATAGGCTGTATCTGCTATTTTAAACGATTTTTTTGATACATATTTGGTCAACAAGGTTGAAGCATTTATTTTTCCTCCCCCATTGCTTCTTATATCTAACACTACATTTTTAATATTTTCTTTTCGAATATATCTAAACGTTTGTCTAAAGAATTTACGCAGCCTTCCATTGCTAAAGGTGTTTAATGTAACTATTGCAGTACTATTAATTGTATCAACAGCTAAAGATCGGGCTGTTAAAAACCTTTGTTGTTTTGATATTTTTTTTGGTTTGGCAAGTTGTGTTATTGTAGCTTTTTTTGTGGTATCTTTTATAAGTTCAAAAACAGGTAACCGTAGTTGCTTTAATTGCCCAGTACTATCAATATACTCAACATCATAATTTTTGCGTAAGCCATAAATATTACGATGATAATAAGGAAAGTTACCACTAAGCCTAGTGTAGTTTATGTTGTTAGCATAACCATCTTCGCTTAAATAATTAAACATATCGGCAATAAGGGAAGATGTTTTTTTGCCATTAATTGCAGTTACAATTATACCTCTTTTAAAAATGCTGTCTTTGCGGTTAAGGTTTGCGGTTACCGCTAATGTATCATTCCAAACTTTAAAAAATAAAGGAAAACTAGGTAAACGCTTATCTGCCAGCCATTTATTGTACTCTTTACTCATTAAAAAACTTGTGTGTCCACAATGTATATTACTTAATAGGGGTGCTAAAATTTTCCATCCGTATTGGTGCTCTGTCATACTATCCTTAATTGTTCCATAGTATTTATCAAAATGATAATCCATACTATCTTTAGTAGTATACCAATATAAAGCAGGGTGATTTTGCTGTAAAATATTTCTTAATAAAGTATAATCTTTTTGTAATTGTTGTTTAGGATAATTTTTATTAGGGTTGTAGTTTTGGGCAACCTTACAAGAGGAAAAAAAAATAATAGTGCAACAAATAAATAAAATAGTACGCCATCTAAATTGAACGACGTATAAATGCATATTACCAAAAAAATTAATCATGTATTTTATTTCAAATGATTCCACCCTTGTGCAACCAGCTCATGTTTATTACCACCTCTTGTTATGATATTTTTACCCTCACTAGCTTCGGTTATGTAGCCAATAACGCTTAGCCCATTGTTTTCATTTATTTTTTCGTAATCGGCTTGGCTTATGGTAAATAGGAGTTCATAATCTTCACCGCCACTTAACGCACAGGCAGTAGGATCTAGCTCAAGCTTATAGGCAAAGTCTTTCATATCCTCATTAAAAGGTATTTTTTCTTCGTGTAGTACACAGCCCACATTACTTTGTTTGCAAATATGCAACAACTCACTACTAAGCCCATCGCTAATATCCATCATACTTGTAGGCATAATGTTATGCTCTGCAAAATAGTCAACTACATCTTTACGAGCTTCTGGTTTTAGCATACGGCCTACAATGTATGTTTGGTTTTCAAGATCGGGTTGTGCACCTGTTTGTTCAAAAATCTTTCTTTCTCTTTCCAAAATTGTTAAGCCTAAAAATGCTGCGCCCAAATCGCCACTTACACAAATTAAATCGTTTGGTTTTGCACCATCTCTTTTTACAAATTTATTTTGTGCTACCTCGCCAATAGCTGTAACGCTTATTACAAAACCCCGTTGAGATGTTGTGGTGTCTCCACCCACTAAATCCACATTATATTTTTCACAAGCAGCATATACACCCTCATAAAATTCATCCAAAGCTTCTACACTAAATTTATTACTAATAGCAATGCTTAACACAATTTGTGTGGGCGTAGCATTCATGGCATAAATATCGCTAATGTTTACCACTACACTTTTATAGCCTAGGTGTTTTAGCGGTGTGTAGCTTAAATCAAAATGAATGCCTTCTACCAATAAATCGGTACTAATAACAGTTTGCATACCCCCATGGTCTATTACTGCCGCATCGTCCCCAATAGATAAAATGGTTGACGATTGTTTTATTTCGTTATTTTTAGTAAGATGGTCTATTAAACCAAACTCTCCAAGAGAGGCTATTTCTGTACGTTGATTACTCATTTTCTATGCTAACTAATTAAAGAAATTTTTGCAAAGATACTATTCCAATTTTTATACATAGTAGGTTGGTTAAAGTTGAATAAACAATGTGTAAATTTGAAAATGGAAAGAAAACAATTTTTAAAAACAGCTTTACTAGTTAATGCAGCAATTATAGCTAAGCCATTATTGGCAATGGCAAAAGGATTTGTAATTGCCGATTTTCCATTATCTAACAATAATGTTACCTACTATAAAAAATCCGATGCCCCTTATGATTTATTGCGTAAAGGATTTAATAAACGAATAGAAAAATTTCCTCAAATTATTGCATTGTGTAGCACTACAGAGGGTGTAGCACAAGCCGTAAAATATGCCGTTGCAAATAAACTACCCATTGCTATAAAAAGTGGGGGCCATTGTATGGAAGGTTTTAGTAGCAACAATGGGGGTATGGTAATTAATCTTTCTTTATTAAACAAGGTGGAATGGGTAGAAGATTTTGTGGTGAAGGTTGGACCAGGTTGCACCCTAGCTAACTTATATAATAACATTTTACCTAAGCAAAAAATACTACCAGGCGGTAGTTGTGCTGGTGTTGGTATTGGTGGTTTAGTAACGGGTGGTGGATATGGATTAATGAGCCGCTTGTTTGGATTAACTTGTGATAGTTTACAAGAAGTAACCATGATAGATGGTAAGGGTAATAGCGTAAATAGTAAAGATAACCCCGAGCTATTGTGGGCATGCAAAGGTGGTGGTAGTGGCAACTTTGGTATTGTAACCGAATTAAAATTCAAGCTACATACTGCACCCAAAACTATGCAAAGTGTTCGCTTTAAAACAAAAAATGCAACTGCACAAAAAGCCAAACAAATTTTTAAAACCTGGTTTGAAGAAAGTAAATTATTGCCTAATCATTGTTTTAGCGCTTGCCTATTAAATGGCAAAACGGTGTATATTTTACTAACCAACACCAGTAAAACAACAGCTGCGGTAGAACGTTTCATTAATACCCTTTCGGCAGCTAGCCAAACTACGAGTAAAACTGCAGCACAGCCTTTGGCCACTGCATTAAAAACGTATTATGGTAGGCAAGCCCCAATGAATTTTAAAAATGCTTCTGCAGGTTTGTACAAAAGCTTTAACGAAATTGAACCTTTTATAGAAGAGGTGCTACAAAAAGTAATTAATACACCTGGAATGATTTACCAAGTAAATGCCGTTGGCGGCGCTGTACAAAATGCCGAGTTTGAAAAAACAAGCTGTTTTGCACATAGAAGTTATTTTTATTTTAGTGAGTTACAAGCCTATTGGGAAACGCCTACACAAGGCAATAAATTAATGGCTAGGTTTCAGGAGGTGCAACAACTTTTCAGCGAAAACAATATTACTGCACAATACAGAAACTACCCCGATGTAAATTTTAAAAATAGTTTACAATTGTATTATGGTACTAATTTAGAACGATTAAAAGCTGTAAAGAAAACGTATGATCCAAATAATGTACTACAGCATGAGCAAAGTATTTAAGGAACTATTAATGAGGTTGATTTGTCAACTATTTTCAATCTGGGTTCTTTCTTTTTTGATTAATCCCTAAAAAAACCGTAATTCGTATTTAATTAATAATCAGCTATTGCAACTATCTATCATCATAGTAAATTATAATGTAAAATACTTTTTAGAACAATGTTTACAATCGGTTTTGCTAGCTACTAAAAATTGCACAGCAGAAATTTTTGTTGTTGATAATAATTCCACTGATGGTAGCAAGCAATTTTTAGAGCCTCTTTTTAAAGAAGTACATTTTATATGGTTACCTAAAAATATTGGCTTTGCTAAAGCAAATAATATTGCCTTAGCAAAAACAAGTGGAGACTATATTCTTTTTTTAAACCCCGATACCATTGTTGCTGAAGATAGTTTTGAAAAAACAATTGCTTTTTTACAAAACAATGCCACTATTGGCGCATTAGGTGTAAAAATGATTGACGGAAGTGGACAGTTTTTAAAAGAAAGCAAAAGAGCTTTTCCATCGCCAAGTATATCGTTATTCAAAATTTTAGGCTTAGCCAATCTGTTTCCTAAATCAAAATTATTTGCAAAATATCATATGGGCCATTTATCCGTAAATGAAAATAATGAAGTAGATGTTTTAGCGGGGGCCTTCATGCTTGTGCCAAAAGTAGTATTAAATGTTGTTGGTAGCTTTGATGAAGCTTTTTTTATGTATGGAGAAGATGTTGATTTAAGTTATCGGATTCAAAAAGCAGGATATAAAAATTATTATTTTGCCAAAACTACTATTCTTCATTTTAAAGGAGAGAGTACAAAAAAAGGTAGTTTAAATTACGTACGCTTATTTTATAAAGCAATGAATTTGTTTGTACACAAACATTATAAAAGCGGCAATGCTGCAGTATTTACTTTTCTAATTAATATTGGCATTTGGTTTAGGGCTTCCTTAGCAACGCTTACAAGTGTTTTTAAAGTTGATAAAAAAACATTTATTAAAGACAAAGATAATTTTATTATTTCCGACGAAGGAAATTATACCAAAGTATTAGAAATATTAAGTGTACATAACGAAAGTGTTATGGATAGAGTAAATATTTTTAACAACGATAAAAAAAATACCATAAACGATATTAGTACAATTCAATCCTACTTAAAAAGAGATACAGCAGTTGTTTTTTGTCAAAATCATTTATCGGTTTCAAAAATTATTCAATTGGTGCAACAGTTCCCTGTAGGCATTGTTAAACGGTTTCATTTAGCAAATACAAAAAGTATTGTAAGCAGCCATAGTAAAGATGGTAGAGGAGATAGCATTGGATTATAAAATCTTTTGCAAATTAAATTCATGTTGATTTATAAAAATAAAGTGCTCTTTTTTCTCCAATAATTTTGCCAAATATTCTTGCTCAGTTTGGCCGGGAGTTGGCACAAGTACTGCTTTTTTTTCTAGTACTTCTAAATCCATAATGGTGCTATAGCCGCTTCTACTAATAATTAAGGAAGATTGTAGCATTACCCTATTTAATTCGTCCGTTGCCAAAAAGTTATAGATTACTACGTTTGGTTGTGAGCAATTAAGTATAGACTTATGTTGAGGCAACCCTCTAACCAAAATAATATTTTTAGTGGTATTTTTTAGTTGAGCTAAAATAATATTTTCAAAAATAGTTCGTTGTGGCTCTGGACCGCTTAAAACAATAGCTGCGTCATAAATAACAGGCATTTCTTTACGGATAAATCTAGTTAGTGGGTTTATATACTTTACCGGAATTGTTGGTTCTATTTTTGGATGAGATAAATCACCTGCTAAATTATTTTCCCCTTCATAATCGGGTACCCAACATTCGGTAAATTTATTTATAAACTTGTAGTGTAATTTTTGTAATTGCCTTTCTATAAAACTAAAATTAGCCTTTATGGTAAGTTGGTGGGTAAGGTAAATTGATTTTATTTGTTTGGAATATAGTCCTGGTCTGTTATCCGAAATAATTAATTCAATATTGTATTGCTCAATTATTTGCTGCAACCATTTCTTTTCCTTTTTTATACAACGGGCAATTTTGGGCAATTGAGTAATTAATTTTATCCATAGGCCTACTTTAGTTTTACTGTAGGTGATATTATACCCATCAATAGGTAAAAAAGTTAGTTGAGGAAATTCATTTTTAAGCAATGCCTCAGTAAACTTGTTTGCAGCAATTAACACAGTATAATTTAACTTAATGAGCTCTTCAATAATAGGAATACAACGGGTAGCATGGCCTAGTCCCCAATCTAGCGGAGCTACTAAAACACAGCTTTTGTTGCCTTTTATGTTAAAATTTTTTGGTAATTTCAAAACAATACAATAATTGTGTGTGAAAATAGTTTAATTTAGTAATCGAAAGAATTATGAAGCAATTAATTAAACTAACCTTACTTCTAACTTTTATTATTAGCATTATAGCAATAGGCTGTTCGTCATCTAAAAAAAGCCAATGTGGTTGCCCTAATAAGCAAGGTATGGTAGGGTACTAATTTATTACGTGTATGAACCGACAATCTAACAGAGATTTATTGGTTTTATTTAATCAAACAATAATGTCGTCACAAGCTATTGAGCAAGAGGTGGAATTATTGAATACCCTTTTGGGTAACGTGGAGCGACTTGAAAACTTAGTTGCTGCACACGAATTAATAAATATAAACAAATATCGTGTTATTAATAAGTCGTTAACATTGCGTACTTATTTTAGAGAGCGAAAAGATAAGCCCTTTGTATTTTTAAGTTGTAAAAATTAGTTTAGGTTATTTCAGTTTTTCCAACGCACTTTTCAACATTCCTAACATTTCGTCTATTTCTTCTTTTTTGCAAGTGCCCACACTAAGCCTATACCAGTTACTACTTCGGCTAGCGCCAAAAGCGTAGAAAGGCACAATCGCTATTTTAGCCTCGTTTAAAATGTAACTCGTAACATCACTTTGGGCTTCTAACACAGTGCCATTGGGCATTTTTTTACCCACCATATTTATTTGTATGGTTAAATAAATTGCGGCTTGTGGAGTTATGGCATCCACATCAAACCCTTGTACTTTTAATTGTTGAAAACCTACATAAATTCGTTGTAAACGCTCTTCAATTTCGGCTTTAAATGTAGTAAAGTAGTTATCTATATGTTCCGTTTGTACAAGGTAGTTTGCTGTTGCTTTTTGCTCTGCCATTGGGGCCCAAGCGCCTACATGGCTGTTAATTGCTTTCATTTTATTAATAACATTATCAGGGCCCATTGCCCAACCCACTCGTACCCCTGTAGCGGCAAATGCTTTGCTTATACCATCAATAAAAATGGTGTACTCCTTCATTTTAGGGTTAATGCTTACAGGATTGTAATGCTCGGTATCGCCAAAAGTAAGTGCCCAATAAATTTGGTCAAACATTACGTACAGCTTCTTTTCATAATCGCCTCTGCCTTCGTTTTCGGTAATAACTAAATTGCAAATAGCGGTTAACTCTTCTTTTGAAAAGGTTGTACCAGTTGGGTTTAACGGACTGCACAAGGCCAGTAAAGATGCACCTTTTATATGTTCGGCAATTTCAATAGCAGTGGGCATAAAGTTATTTTCAAACTTACTTTCTATAACAACATGCGCTGCCTCGGTAAAATGTACATAGTGATTATTATTCCAACTAGGTACTGCATAAATAATTTTATCTCCTTTATCTACTACGGCTCTAAATGCACTATAAATTAATGGACGACCACCTGCAGCAATTAAAATTTCATTGGTGTCATAATGTATATTCTCTCTATCTAAAATAAAACTAGAAACGGCCTGACGTAATTCTAAACTTCCTTCTGCTGGTGGATAGGTAGTAAAACCTTCTTTTAAAGATTGTATTATTTCGTTTTCAAAAACCTGTGGTATTCGAAAAATTGAAGAATCAAAATCGCCAATTGTAAAATTATAAATTTTATTCCCTTGCTTAATTTTTTCTTTAATTTCTGCCCCTAATTTTACAATTTCACTACCAATTAAGGTTTCGGCTAATTGGCTTAATTTACTTGAACTCATACGTAGTTATTAAGGGGTAAAAGTAGGTGTTTTTTTTGAGCAGTAAATGTTAGGTACAAGTACAGACTTACATCGTAAATTTGACTTTTTTACCTTAGAAAACAAATAAAATATTTTATTTATATTTTATCACTTACTCCCTTCAAATTTTAGTATTACAGAATTTATACAATATCTTAATCCTGTTGGCGGGGGGCCATCTTCAAACACATGCCCTAAATGGCCTTTACATTTACCACAAACTACTTCTGTACGCTTCATACCATGTGTATTATCTGGCAAATAAATAATACTCCCTTTTGTTATGGGTTCAAAAAAACTTGGCCACCCACAACTACTTTCAAATTTGCCATTACTTTTAAATAATGGATTACTACAAGCTATGCAGTAGTAGGTTCCTACTTCTTTATGCTCATTATATTTTCCGGTAAACGCTCTCTCCGTTCCTTTATTACGAGATATTTCATAAACCTCTTCTGGCAATATTTTTTTCCACTCTTGGTCTGTTTTGGGCAAATTAGTAGTATCTACCGCTATACTTTTTTCTTCCATACTTGTTTTATTTATAGATTTTTTTGGGCTACAAGCCACAAATAGTGTTACAAAAATAAAAAGATATTTATACATAGTATTTAAACAATAGTTTAGATGTAAAGTTATTTACGTAATTACATAATTCAATAGTTTTTAAATATTTGGTTAAATTGTTAAACAAATTATAAAATCCAATTTGTATTTTTGCTATCTTCATAACGTTAGTAGTATATAGATATATATGTTTAATTTAATTCTTTTTGGCCCTCCTGGCAGTGGTAAAGGCACACAGAGCGAAAAGCTAATTGCAAAGTATGGGCTTAAACATTTAAGCACAGGCGATTTACTACGCAGTGAAATAGCTGCTAAAACTCCACTAGGTTTAGAGGCTAAAAATATTATGGATAAAGGGCAATTAGTACCTGATGAAGTAGTAATTGGTATGATAAGTTCTGCATTGGATGCTAACTCAACTGCCAAAGGTTTTTTGTTTGATGGTTTTCCTAGAACGGGTGCACAAGCACAGGCTTTAGATAATTTATTAGAACTAAAAGAAGCTAGTATAAATGTAATGTTAGCCTTAGATGTTAGCGAAGAGGAATTAGTAAAACGTTTATTAAAACGTGGCGAAACAAGTGGTAGAAGTGATGATACCAATGAGCATGTTATTAGAGCAAGGATTACAGAGTACCACAATAAAACAGCAATTGTTGCAGAGTATTACAGGCTGTTTAATAAAGTAGTTTTGATAAAAGGTGAGGGATCGGTTGATGATATTTTTGCCGCTCTTAGTAAAGAAATAGATGAACGAAATAAAGAATAAATAACTCTACATCCTGCCTAAAAAGCAGGATTTTTTTATGCAAGACTTAGCCAACCAAAAAATTATTTTAGAAAATAATAACGTACAGTTAGTACCACTCAACCTTGAGCATACAACTGAATATATACACTACGCTTTAACCGAACCAACTATTTGGCAGTACAGTATGGTAAACCCAGGCGGTAGTGCCTCGGCTATGGAAAAATACATTGCTTTTGCAATAAATGAAAGAGTAGAAAATAAAGGCTATCCCTTTATAGTTATAGATAAAACTACGAACCAGCTTGCTGGCTGCACTCGTTTTTACGATATTGATTTTAATAACAAAGCCGCTTCAATTGGCTATACTTGGTACGCAAAAAAATTTCAACGTACTGGCTTAAACCGCCATTGCAAGCTACTACTACTCACCCATGCTTTTGAAGTATGGAATTTAGAAAGAGTAGAATTTAGGGCCGATATTAATAATACAGCCTCTATTAATGCCATGAAAAATATTGGTTGCATTGAAGAAGGAGTTTTACGTAACCATGCCAATATAGAAAATGGTAGACGAACATCCATTATTTTAAGCATATTAAAAGATGAATGGTTTGGGGGTGTTAAAGAAAATTTAGTAAAGAAGATTTATTGAGCATTCCCTTTGTAGCTTTGCCAAAACGTTTTTTGCATATGAATAAATTGGGCAACTACATTACGGGTAATTGGATTAATGGTGATGGTGATGGGCAACTTTTATACAACGCTGTAACTGGCGAACCTATTTTTAGCACCACTACAAAAGGCTTAGATTTTAAAGCCATGTTAGATTATGGCAGAACTGTTGGTAACCCTGCGTTACGCAAAATGACTTTTCATGCAAGAGGAAATATGCTAAAAGCATTGGCCTTGCATTTACAAAAACATTTACCTACGTTTTACGAAATAAGTTATAAAACTGGTGCCACAAAAGCCGATAGCTGGGTAGATATTGAAGGAGGTATAGGTAACTTATTTGCAAACGCCTCTTTACGAAGAAAATTTCCTGACGATGTAATTTGTATTGATGGTGAAAGCCACAACCTTAGCAAGAATAATACCTTTATGGGCACACATATTTTAAGCCCAAAAGAAGGTGTGGCAGTACATATAAACGCCTTTAATTTTCCGGTATGGGGTATGTTAGAAAAAATTGCAGTTAATTTATTGGCTGGTATGCCTGCTATTGTAAAGCCTGCAAGCGTAACCAGTTATTTAACAGAAGCTGTAGTTAAAGAAATTATAGCAAGTAACATTTTACCCAAAGGTGCTTTACAATTAATTTGTGGTAGTGCTGGCGATTTGTTGAACCATGTTACCAGTCAAGACGTAGTAACGTTTACAGGTAGTGCAACAACGGGGTTATTATTAAAATCTAACAAAAAAATTTTAGAAAATAATACACCCTTTACCGTAGAGGCAGATAGTTTAAACTGTATAGTATTGGCAGATGATGTAACACCAGCTATGCCAGAGTGGGATATTTTTATAAAAGAAATTCGAAAAGAAATGACGCTTAAAGCTGGGCAACGTTGCACCGGTATTAGACGAATTTTTGTACCTCAAAACAAAATGGAAGATGTACAAATAGCCTTAGGTAAAGCATTGAGCCAAACCGTAATTGGTAATCCATTAAACTCAACAGTAAGAATGGGTAGCCTTGCAGGCGAAACACAACGTAACGAAGTAAAGGAACAAGTACAAAAACTACTGGCATCTTCACAACTAATTTATGGTAGTTTGGATAGTGTAGAAGTGGTAGATGCGGATGCATTGAAGGGTGCATTTATAAGCCCTCTTTTATTATTAAACCAAAACCCATTTAATAGTTTTGAGCCTCATAATATTGAAGCCTTTGGCCCAGTTAGTACATTAATGCCGTACACAACTATAGATGACGCTATTGCCTTAAGTAAGTTAGGTAAGGGTAGTTTAGTAAGTACTATTGTAACAGCCAATTCAAAAATTGCAAGGCAGTATGTTGTAGGTGCTGCAACACATCATGGTCGAATTTTAATTTTAAATAACGAATGTGCTAAAGAAAGTACTGGACATGGTAGTCCTTTACCCTTACTTACACATGGTGGCCCAGGCAGGGCAGGTGGCGGAGAGGAAATGGGAGGTATACGTGGTGTTAAGCATTATTTACAACGTACTGCAATACAAGGAAGCCCCACAACCCTAACACAAGTTACACAGGTATATCAACCTAATGCAAAAGGAAAAGATGGAGGTAAACATCCATTTAAAAAATATTTTGAAGAGCTTGAAATTGGTGAGCAGATTATTACCGAAAAAAGAATCATCACATCCGAAGACATAGATAAATTTGCAGACCTAAGTGGCGATAAATTTTATGCCCATTTAAAAGAAACTAATTTTGACGGCACTATGTTTACCCACCAAGTGGCGCATGGCTATTTTATTATGAGTATTGCTGCTGGTTTGTTTGTAGATAGTTTTGAAAAAAACCCGGTACTGTTAAATTATGGTATAGATGAATTGCGTTTTACAAAACCTGTTTACCCTGGAGCAGAAGTTTACATTCGTTTTACTTGTAAAGAAAAATTACCCAATGATAAACGCATTATAGAAAAACCCGAGGATTTTAAACGTGGAGATGATATTGAAAAAGGAATAGTAAAATGGCTAGTAGAGTTTTTGGATGAAACCGATGAAATTACTGGTGTAGCAACAATACTGACGATGGTAGAAAAAAAATAACTGATATAACAAGAGGAGTACCTGCCTTAAGACAAATGCTTTCCTGAATTTACCTTAAACAGGACTTGTTGCTTTATTCTATCAGTATTTTTTGAACATCTACTTTATTTTCACTTATTACCCTCATCATATATTGCCCGGGTGCCAATAAAGTAGCAATATATATACTAATGCTCCCCGTAAAGTTTGTTGTATTGCTATACACCACCTGCCCAATAGTATTAATAATTTCTGGTTGTAGATATTACAAACTTTCTAGAGTGCATTTTTTGGTTATAAATGATATAAAAAAAATATTCAGTATTCATTATTTTTCTTTTTTTATTGGTAGAAAGATAATTTTTAAACAGCATTCCAATTACGTTAAAGCCTAAATTTGTAATCTAAATAATTTACAATGGATCAAGCGTATGTAAAATCAGAAACTCATCAAGGCATTACAACAATCGAATTTTTTCATCCGCAAAGTAATAGCTTGCCAGGTAAAATTTTAGAAGAACTAGCCAAAGAAATTCACTTTGCTGGTACCCATAACGAAACCAATGTTATTATTTTAAAAAGCGCTGGCGACAAAACATTTTGTAGCGGTGCAAGTTTTGATGAATTAATGGCTATAGAAAACGAAACCGAAGGATTACAGTTCTTTAGTGGTTTTGCCCATGTAATAAACGCCATGCGTAAATGCCCTAAACTAATTATTGGGCGTATACAAGGTAAATGTGTTGGAGGAGGTGTGGGCCTTGCCGCTTCGGTTGATTATGCCATTGCTACCAATAAAGCCGATGTTAAATTAAGTGAGCTAGCGGTTGGAATTGGCCCTTTTGTAGTAGGCCCTGCGGTAGAGCGTAAAATTGGTACTGCCGCTTTTAGTGCACTAGCTATTGATGCTACCGTGTGGCGTAATAGCGATTGGGCAAAGCTTAAAGGGTTGTTTAGCGAAGTGCATGAAAGTATAGAAAATATGGATGAGGCTATTTTTAAATTATCAAACACTTTAGCCCACTCATCTCCCCAAGCAATGGCCGAAATGAAAAAAATATTTTGGAAAGATACTGCACATTGGGATGAACTTTTAATTGAAAGAGCAAAAATTAGTGGCAAATTGGTTTTAAGCGATTTTACAAAACGAGCCATCGAAAAATTTAAGAAAAAATAATCCTTATTCATTTTTCTCTTCAAAACCTATATGGATATAGAATTGTTATTGTATCTTTGAAAAACTATGAAAAAGTTATTTGCTTTACTTTTAATAACAGTATTTGTAAGCAGTTCGTTTGTAAAACTTTATAAAGATTTTACAAATGACTGTAGCATCTCTTTTTCATTATACGATACCGAAGATGATAATGAGGAAAAAGAAATTGAAAAAGACAACGACTTAAAGAAAGATAAAATTATTATTGATTTCTTGATTTCTTCTCCTTTGGGTTTATCAGAAACTCAAAAATTTTATATTGCACATTTATATTTTTTGCCAACCCCCTACATCGCAAAAGACATAATTCCTCCAAATAAAGCTTAGGCTTTACTTCTCTTTTGTGCCTTGTGCATATCTACATTATTTTATACTTTTTATTTATTATGACAAACAAACGTTTATTTGCCAATGCTGGTAAAGATATACCTGCAGGTTTAGTAGTATTTTTAGTAGCACTTCCCCTTTGCTTAGGGATATCAATTGCTAGTGGAGCAACTCCATTTAGTGGTCTTATTGCTGGTATTGTTGGTGGTTTAGTTGTAGGGGCTTTAAGCAACTCTCCTTTAAGTGTAAGTGGTCCTGCTGCTGGGTTAGCAACATTAGTATCGGGTGCTATTTTAGCCATTGGCGGTATAGAGCATTTTGATATGTTTTTATGTGCAGTAGTTATTGCTGGTTTAATACAAATTAGCTTAGGTGCTTTAAAACTCGGTGGTATTGCTAACTACATACCTAGCAGTGTTATTAAAGGTATGCTTACTAGTATAGGTATTTTAATTATTGCCAAGCAAATACCACATGCTTTTGGAAAAGATAGAGATGATAAAGGCGTAATCACTGAACTGCTACCCTTCGGTAATGAAGATTGGCACGAAATATTTGTGCCGCTACAAAATATAGAAGTTGGGGTAATGATTATTACTATTATTTCCATACTCATTATGTTCTTCTGGGATAAATCGCCACTAAAGAAAAAGTTACCATTTATTCCTGGAGCATTAGTGGCTGTAGTTGTAGCGGTAATAATTAATCAAATTTGGGTAAGCATGAGTGCTAAATTGCAAATTATTGAACAATCGCATTTAGTTAATTTACCTGTCGCCAAAAATGCAAATGATTTTTTTGGATTTTTTACATTGCCTAATTTTAAGGGCTTTACAGACGGCACTGTAATTATGTACGGCTTTATAATTGCCATTATTGCATCGTTAGAAACTTTGTTAAGCGTTGAAGCTATTGATAACATGGACCCAGAAAGGCGAGTAACTAATGCAAATAGAGAATTATTTGCCCAGGGTGCAGGTAATGCTATTTCGGGCTTAATAGGAGGCTTGCCAATTACAAGTGTGATTGTACGTAGCACAGCCAATGTAAACGCTGGTGCAAGAACTAAACTTTCTACCATATTTCATGCTGCATTACTTTTGATATGTACTATTGCCATTGCCTCAGTACTAAATAAAATTCCATTAGGGGCATTAGCTGCAATATTAATATTAACAGGCTGGAAGCTAGCAAAGCCAGCAGTTTTTATGCAAATGTTCAAAAATGGTAAATATCAATTTATTCCATTCATAGTAACAGTAGTAGTAATTTTAGCTATAGACTTATTTAAAATTTCGCCAGTTTTAAGTGGTAAAGGATTAATAATTGGAGTAGTAGCAGGTATTATAGTGGCAACTGGTGCAATATTGCACGGCAATCTAAAAAACTCTTATTTCTTTAACGAAGAAAAACATCATGAAGGGGATAAGGTAGTTATTCATTTATCTGAAGAGGTAAGCTTTTTAAACAAGGCTTCAATAAGGCAAACGCTAGACCATATGCCGGCTAACACAAAAGTATTAATTGATGCCTCTAGTACAAAATACATTGATTTTGATGTGCTAGGATTAATAAAAGAATTTAGAGATATTAAAGCCCCATTAAAAAATATTGAATTAGAGTTAAAGGGCTTTAAAGAAGAGTATAAAATTTTTAATACAGATAATGTACAATCTATAACAACATCTAAATAACATTTAAACAACTAAAATAATGAGAACACATAATCAAAATTCACAATCTATAATAACACCAACGGCTGCTTTACAATATTTAAAAGAAGGTAATCAGCGTTTTGTAAACAATTTAAAATTTAACAGAAATCTGTTGCAGCAGGTAAATGAAACTCGTAATGGGCAATGGCCTTTTGCAGTAATACTAAGTTGCATAGATAGCCGTACCAGTGCAGAGTTAATTTTTGACCAAGGCTTAGGCGATGTTTTTAGTGTACGTATTGCAGGTAATATTGCCAACGAAGATATTTTAGGAAGTATGGAGTTTGCATGTAAGGTGGCAGGGTCTAAATTAATAATGGTTTTAGGCCATAGCAAATGCGGTGCTGTAAAGGGTGCTTGTGATAATGTACAAATGGGCAACCTTACTACATTATTATCTAAATTACAACCATCTGTAAATAACGAAACTGTAACTACTGAAAATAGAACTTCGGCAAATGGTGTTTTTGTAGAAAATGTAGCAGCAATAAATGTAAAACAAACTGTTTCGTTAATTCGCCAAAAAAGCACCATATTAAATGATATGATTGCAAAAGGTGAAATTGGTATTTGCGGCGCTATGTACGATGTAGAAACTGGAAATGTAGAATTTTATGAAGATACTGTTGCTATAAACTAACTCTTCATAAAAAATTAATAGCTGAACTCAATTGCATTTTTTCGGTTAGTTTTGTTAACTATTAAAAATGCAATTGATTTTTAAATATGGAAAATTTATATAAAAAGTTATTAGAAGGCAATAAACTATTTGCAAAAAATAAATTATTTCAAGACCCAGATTTTTTTAAAAATTTATCAAAAGGACAACAACCTGATTATTTGTGGATAGGTTGCAGCGATAGCCGTGTGCCTGCTAACGAAATTACCAATACAAAAAGCGGTGAAATATTTGTACATAGAAATGTAGCTAATTTAGTAGTACATACTGATACCAATTTATTAAGTGTATTAGAATATGCTGTAAAATATTTAAATGTAAAACATATTATTGTTTGTGGGCATTATGGTTGTGGAGGTGTAAAGGCAAGTATGACCAATAATTTTCATGGCTTTGTAGATAACTGGTTACGCAATATTAAAGATGTATATTTTAAGCATAAAAAAGTGTTGGATAAAATAAAGGACAACCATAAAAGAGCTGATAAATTAACTGAGTTAAATGTAATAGAACAAGTACGAAACTTAGCTAAAACCACTATTGTGCAGGAGGCTTGGGCTACAAGAGAATTACACTTACACGGTTGGGTGTATGGATTGCACAATGGCTTGGTAAAAGATTTAAGCGTAATACACAATAGCAAAGAAGATATTGACAGCATTTATAGATTTGTGATACCGAATAAAACAACTACTAAAGGAATAAGCAAAAAGAAATAAAATGTATTTTCTAAGAAATAATTTAATAATTGTTTTCTTTTTTTTAACGACTGTAAGCTTTGCCCAAAATGATAGGTATAATGACTACAACAATTTGGTTTGGCTGCAAAGTTTTAATACTGTTGCAAGAAATAAAAAGTGGAGTATACATGCCGAGTACCAATGGCGGAGAGATAATGGCTTAAAAAATTGGCAACAAAGTTTACTACGAGTTGGTGCAAATTATAAAATAAGTGATAACGTAATTGTACATGCTGGTTATGCTTGGGTTGAAACATTTTCGTATGGTAAATATCCTATTGCTAACAATAGTACTTTTCCAGAGCATAGAATTTATGAGCAATTAACCTTACGCCAACCGCTAAATAAATTTTTACTTACCCATCGCTTTAGAGTGGAGCAACGCTGGCTTGGAAGAGTAAAAGCTGGTACAGATAGAGAAATAGAAGAATGGTTATTTCTTCATCGCTTTCGGTATCAATTTAGAACACAATATTCGTTAAACAAAAAAATGTATGCCGCTGTGGCAGATGAAATTTTTATAGGTGCCGGTAAAAATGTAGGGGTAAATATTTTTGACCAAAATAGATTGTTTTTATTAGTTGGGTATAAACTAAATAAAAATATAAATATAGAAAGCGGTTACTTTAATCAAACTTTACAACAAGGAAGGCGTATAAATAACCAAACCATAATGCAACGAAATAATGGACTGCTAGTAAGTTGCATTACAAATTTTTAATTATTTTTTTTCTCACTAAAATGTTCGTTTAATTTAATTGGGTTGCTTTTTTTATTGTAATAAAATTGTAAAGTAGTTAACAATTAAGTAGTTATTTTGTTGTACTTTATTAATAAATAGCTTTTTATACGCTTAATCCATATTAATTTTGAATCGTTTTTCTACTGAAACATTTACTAAAATTTGTACGTTGTTGGCAAAAAAAGATGAGGATTTAGCTGCCATAATAAAACAATATGGCTATCCGCCTATGTGGAGTAGGCCGGCTACGTTTCAAACCTTAATACTCACTATTTTAGAGCAGCAAATTTCCTTAGCAAGTGCTTATGCCGCTTTTAAACGCTTAAAAGAAAAAGTAGGTTATGTAACGCCACAAAAAATATTAGCCTTAACCGATGAAGAATTAAGGGCATGTTATTTTACCCGGCAAAAAATAGTTTATGCCCGTGAGTTAGCAACTGCCATTAAAACAAAAAAATTAGTGTTAAGTAGGTTAACTAATTTGCCCGATGAAGCAATAAGAGCAGAATTAAAAAAACTAAAAGGCATTGGCGATTGGACGGTAGATGTGTATTTAATGCATGCCTTGCAACGCAGCGATTTATTTCCGCTTGGCGATATTGCTTTGGTAAACAGTATGAGAGAACATAAAAAATTAGGTAAAGATTTTCCTAAAGAAAAAATGCTACAACTTGCCGAGCCTTGGAAGCCCTACCGAACGGTAGCTACCATGATTTTGTGGCATGCTTATATTAAGAAAAGAGGAATGAAAATTTTGGGGTGATTCTTTATAAATTCATTAATAAGTAAACGCCAGCACCCCCAAAAAAGCCAATTAAAGCCAACCAGCTTATTTTTTTTAAATACCAAACAAACGTAATTTTTTCCATACCCATAGCGGCTACACCTGCGGCCGAACCTATAATTAATGCACTGCCCCCAGTACCTGTTGTATAAGCTAAAAACTCCCAAAAAAAATGATCGGTTGGGTATTGTGTTAAGCTGTACATACCTTGTGCAGCCGCTACTAAGGGTACATTATCTACCACTGCACTTAGTAAACCAATGCCTGTTACAATAGCTGTTTCGTTTTTTACCGTGGCAGTAAGCCATTGGGCTAGTTGCGTAAGTTGCCCCGTTGCTTGCAAAGCAGCAATACTAATTAATATACCTAAAAAAAATAAAATACTTGGTGTATCAATACGTTGTAATGCTCTTGCCACTGTTAGGTTATCTTTTTCATCATCATCTTTCTGTTTGTGCAAAATTTCGGTAGCAATCCACAATACACCTAAGCCAAATAATATGGCCATAAATGGAGGTAAATGTGTTACTGTTTTAAAAATAGGTACAAATAATAAAATACCAATACCTAGGCAAAAAACTAGTGTTCGCTCAAACTTAGGCCGAAGGGGATGATTTGTGTTTTTAGATGATGGCTGGATAACTCCTTTTAACCTAAAAGAAACAATAATTAAGGGCAAAAGCAAACAAACAACACTTGGTAAAAAAAGCATTTTAATTATTTGACCTGCAGTAATTTGATTACCAATCCAAAGCATGGTGGTTGTAACATCTCCCAACGGACTCCAAGCACCGCCTGCATTGGCAGCAATAACTGTAATACCTACAAAAAATAATCGTTGCTCTTTATTATCTATTAATTTGCGTAGCAGCGATACTATTACAATTGTTGTAGTAAGGTTATCTAGTACTGCACTTAAAAAAAAGGTTAGTCCGCCAATAATCCAAAGTAGTTTAACCGCACTTCTGGTTTTTATACGTTCCGTAATTACTTCAAAGCCATCGTGGGCATCTATTAGCTCTACCACCGTCATTGCGCCTAATAAAAAAAACAAAATGCCAGCTAATTCGCCTAAGTGTTCCATTAATTGATGGCTTACTACTTGCTTATTAGGTGTAAATAAAATATAAACTGTCCAGCAAAGTACACCAGTTACCAAAGCGGTTGCAGCTTTATTAATATTTATGTTGTGCTCAAAAGCAATAGCAAAATAACCTAGTATAAATATGACGATAATAGCAATAGACATAATTATTTTTTAACCACAGATAGCATAGATTTTATCATAGATAATACAAAACAAATCTTTGCAGCTGTTAATTTATTTAAAGTATTTTAAATAATGTAAAAATTAAATATTTAACCCACCACAAGCACTAATAGTTTGCCCGGTAACATAGCTACTTAAATCGCTAGCCAAAAACAACGTAACATTTGCAATATCCTCTGCACTAGCAAACCTACCTAACGGAATACCAGCTTTGTATTTATCTGCCCCTTCTCCATCTTTTAAATAACTCGTCATATCGGTTTCTACAAAACCTGGTGCAATAGCATTGCAACGAATATTACGGCTACCCAACTCCTTTGCCACACTTTTTGTAAACCCAATAACACCGGCTTTACTAGCAGCATAACTACTTTGCCCAGCATTACCAATTTCGCCAATAATACTACTCATATTTATAATGCTGCCAATACGGGCTTTCATCATTGGTTTTATAACTTGCTTAGTCATATAAAACACACTGTTTAAATTTACATTTATTACCTCGTTCCATTGCTCTGGCGTCATACGCAATAGCAAATTATCTTTACTAATACCAGCGTTGTTTACACAAATATCAACGTTGCCAAATTCTTTAAGCACATCGTTTACAAAACTTTCGCAGGCAGCAAAATCGGCTGCATTGCTTTGGTACGCTTTTGCTTTTACCCCTAATGCAATTAATTTTTGCTCCAAGGCTTCGGCTTTTTCTTTACTACTATCGCTAATGTATGTAAACGCTACGTTACAACCATTTGCTGCAAATTTTAGAGCAACGGCCTCGCCAATACCACGGGCTGCACCAGTAACTATGGCTGTTTTTCCTTGTAATAAGTTCATGTGTATGTTTTTAATTTTGGTAACAACAAAAGTACAACTATCCATAGTATTGCACCTTATCAATATAAAAGTACAAACAGCTTTTTATATGTTGATGTATAAAGTGGCCTTGTTTGTATTTTGCTAATTTACCTATCTTTAAGTAACCAATTACCAAAATATAAAACTTGAATTATTTTTTATAAGCATAACAAGTTTTATTTTTTTAGTAAATACATACCGGTACAGCCAGCACGACACACCCTGCAAAAAAAGACAGACTAACCACAATTACTGCCGGTTGGGATATGACATAAAAAAGTAGGCGCCACTACCACAAGTACACCATACCCAAAGATGATAAGCAGTATTATAAGCACGCATCTTTGCAGAGGCGATAAAAAAATCCCGCTACAAAGTTTCTGGATATTTTTTGAACTTTAATATATTATTAAATTTTTAAAAAAAGAAATTTCTACGTTCTAAGACAAACAATTTAATTATATTTGGAAAATTATAAAACTAAAAAAATTAAAATTAAAATGAAAAAAAGTATTCAATTATTTGCTTTGCTAGTAGTCTCTTCTGTTGTGTTATTTTCTTGTTCTAACAGCCAAAAACCAGAGGATGTAGCAAAACAATTTACAAAAGCTTTGATTGAGCAAAAATGGGAAGAGGCAAAGAAATTATCCGACGATGATACAAAAGGCCTAATACAATTAATGCAATCATTTAGCAAAATGGGAAATGCAATATCTAAAGATTCAGCAGCTAAATTAAATGCACAGGTGGAATTTGTAAAATCTGAAGTAAAAGATTCTACTGCTACCGTTTATTTTAAAGATAAAGCATCCTCATCAGAACAACCACTTACATTGAAAAAAATTAATGGCAAATGGTTGGTTTCTATGAAAAAAGAATCTATGAATAAAGAATCTATGAATAAAGAAGGAAAGGAGGGTGAAAATCCAGCCAATGCTTCAGGCGATAGCACAGGACTGCTACTTAATGGTGATAGTACGCTACTTCAAAGTACAGACACCAGCGACCAGCAATAAAGCTCATTAATATTTATTAAATAATTTTACTCCAATAATAAAATGAAACTTAAAATATTTTATTTTATTATTGGAGTATTTTTTTTTATACTAATTGGTATAAAAATATTTTTCTATCTTGATGCCTTAGAAGAAAAAAGAGAAGTAAAAAACAAATTCAATTCCCGTAGGATTTCACCCACTGAAATTGCAAAAATACAAGAAGGAGACTTTATTCTAAGAAGGGGATTTGGCTTTTTTAGTGATGTAATAGCAGCTCGACTCAACCAAGCTCCTTTTGATTTAACCCATGCAGGAATAATAGTTATCGACCATGGGAAATGGGCGGTAGTCCATTCACTTTCATCAGATGTTTCCAAAATAGATGGAATACAGATTCAATATTTAGATGAATTTTTGAAATATTCCCAACCAAACAAAATAGTAATCACTCGCTTTAAATCACCCTCCACTAATACCAATTCTCAAATAGCTAGTTTGGCTAAATACCATCTTAATAAAAAAATCCCCTTTGATCATTTCGGTGATTTCGAGGATTCAACCTCCATGTATTGTACAGAACTTATCTTACATATACTTAACAAGGACTTAAAAGTATTGGAAATAGATAAAACAAAACAAGAAAAACAGGACTTTCTTTTCACCATGAAAAAAATGTATGATACCAATTATTTTAAACTAGTGGTGAATACGTACCATTCAAATAAAGAATAATAATTATATCAATAAATCATTTTCTATTTCTTAGGAAAAAGAAGAACAGTCTATTTAGTAAGGATATTTTATTTTTTAATAAATAATTAGTCTGTGTAAATCTGTTTTTTTATTCTAAAGCATGGCTAAAATTTCCTCCACGACCTTTCGTTCGTTGCTTAACCTTGGAACTTTGTGTTGCCCTCCCAGCTTGCCTTTACTACGCAACCATTCTTTAAATATTCCTTTTTTTGCGGCGTGTACTATGGGCATACGTAAGGCAATATCTTTATAACGCTTGGCCTCATAATCGCTATTAATAGTTTTAAGGGCCGCATCTAACTCGGTTGTAAATAGTTGTAAATTTTGTGGTGGTACATCAAACTCTATTAACCACTCATGTGTACCATTGCTACTTTCACTAAAATAAACGGGAGCTGCGGTATAGTCGTTTACCACAGCATTTGTTTTTGCTGCAGCCCATGCAATTGCTTTGTCGGTATTATCTACCATTACCTCTTCGCCAAAGGCGTTCATATAATGTTTTAAACGGCCTGTTACTTTTATTTTGTAAGGGTTAAGGTGTGTAAATTTTATAGTATCGCCAATGATATAACGCCAAAGCCCACCCGTAGTACTTATAACCAGCGCATAGTTTTTATCTAGTTGTACATCTTTCAATCCTACTGTTTGCGGCTTAGGTTTACCATATTCTTCAACAGGCATAAACTCGTAAAAAATACCATGTTCGGTAAAAAGTAATAAGCCATCATCGTTAGGTGTTTGTTGCCCCGCAATAAAACCTTCGCTAGCGTTATATATTTCTAAGTAGTTTATTTTTGTGCCAAGTATTTTATCAAACTGTTCTTTATAGGGTACAAAAGATACCCCTCCATTTATATATAATTCTAAATTTGGCCATACTTCGTTAATGGTTTTTTTTTCTTTTATTTCTAGTATTCGTTTTAGCAATAGCAACGTCCAGGTGGGTACACCAGCAAGCGATGTTACATTTTCGTTTGCGGTTATTTGTGCTAGTTGCTCTATTTTATTTTCCCACTCATCTAACAAGGCTACACTAAGCTCGGGCGTACGAATCCACTGCCCCCAAAAGGGCGTATTCTGCATAAGTACTGCACTTAAATCACCAAATTGTATATCATTATTTAGTTTACTTATTTGGTGGCTGCCGCCAACCACTAACCCTTTACCGGTAAGTAAATTGCTACTAGGAAAAAATTTGTAGTAATTACTTAAGACATCTTTACTGGCTTTAAAATGATTTTGTTGCAAGCTCTCATCGCTTATAGGAATAAATTTACTTTTTGCAGAACTTGTTCCACTACTTTTTGCAAACCAAAATACAGGTGTATTCCATAAAACATTTTCCTCGCCTTGCATCATTCTATCAATGTAAGGCTCTACATCATTATACTCTTGTAAGGGTACTTTTTGTTTAAATTCTTTTACACTAAATAGTTTATTAAAGCCATATTTTTTCCCAAATTCGGTGTATTGGGCTGCCGTAATTAGCTCTTGTAAAACCTCTCGTTGGGTAGCAACAGGGTTGTTGCTCCAATTATCTATACGCCAAAGCCTCATTCGGGCTATTTTAGATATGATAGAGGAGAGAAGATTCATTTTGTAGCAAAATACAAAATGAAAGTGAGATTAATTCGTTATCTCATTGAAAATTACTGTGCGGCCTCGTCATGCAAATAATCCTTTCTCTTCAATTCAAAATTTCTACCAAGGTATAAACGACGCACTTGCTCATCGCCAGCTAATTCTTCGGCAGTGCCATGTTTAAATATTTTACCATCAATTAATAAGTATGCTCTATCGCAAATACTTAAGGTTTCGTTTACATTATGATCGGTAATTAATATACCAATATTTTTATATTTTAATTTAGCTACAATAGCTTGTATATCTTCAACAGCAATAGGATCAACCCCCGCAAAGGGTTCATCTAATAAAATAAATTTAGGGTCAACAGCTAATGCTCTTGCAATTTCAGTTCGGCGGCGTTCGCCACCACTAAGCGTATCGCCATTATTTTTTCGTACTTTTTGTAACCTAAATTCATCTAACAAGCTTTCTAATTTTTCTTTTTGTTGTGCCTTATTTAGTTTGGTCATTTCTAAAATAGCTGTAATGTTTTCTTCTACACTTAGTTTTCTAAATACGCTTGCCTCTTGTGGTAAATAACCAATACCCATTTGTGCCCGTTTGTACATAGGCAATTTGGTAATATTAATATCGCTTAAAAACACTTCGCCTTCATCGGGCTTTACTAAGCCTATCACTTGATAAAAGGAGGTGGTTTTACCTGCGCCATTTGGCCCAAGTAGACCTACAATTTCTCCTTGGCTTACATTAAACGACACATTGTTTACAACAGTGCGGCTGCCATAAGCTTTTACTAAATTTTTGGTATGTATAGTTAAATTCAAAACTTGTGTTTTTACAAAAATAACGTAAAGCATTGAATGAATAAACAAGCGAATACATTTAACAACTGTTTGTGCTTTACTACATCTTAACTATGTTTGCATTTAATTTATTATTAACTTAAAATAATGGGGGCCATAAGGGGTTAGGGTATGAAGGTTACAGACCATATTGCACAAGCTAAAGAAACATTAATGTCGTTTGAGGTACTGCCTCCTTTAAAGGGAAAAGGTATTGAGGCCTTGTATACACACTTAAACCCATTAATGGAGTTTAAACCAGCTTTTATTAATGTAACCTATCATAGAAGTGAGCATGTTTTTAAAAAACGTGTTGATGGTACGTTTGAAAAAGTTATTGTTCGTAAACGCCCAGGTACCGAAAGTATTTGTGCTGCTATTATGAATAAATATAATGTTGATACTGTACCCCATTTAATTTGCGGCGGTTTTAATATAAACGATACAGAAGATGCCTTAATTAATTTACGTTATTTGGGTATTGACAATGTTTTGGTGTTACGTGGCGATGCTGCAAAAAACGAAACTGCTTTTGAGCCAGAACTTGGTGGACATAAATATGCTAGCGAATTACTTAAACAAGTAGTGGATTTAAATGCTGGTATTTATTTAGATGATGAATTGAAAGGTACACATAAAACCGAATTTTGTATTGGTGTAGCTGGCTACCCCGAAAAACATTTTGAAGCCCCAAACTTAGATACTGATTTACAATATTTAAAGGCTAAGGTTGATGCTGGTGCAGATTATATTATTACGCAAATGTTTTTTGATAATAAAAAATACTTTGCCTTTGTTGATGCTTGTAAAGCTGCTGGTATTAATGTACCTATTATACCAGGGTTAAAACCCATTTATACAAAAAAGCAATTAACTATTTTACCTAAAACGTTTAGTATAGAATTGCCTACCGATTTAAGTAACGAAGTATTAAAATGCAAAAGCGATGAAGAGGTAGAAAAAGTAGGTGCTGCTTGGTTGTTACAGCAAAGTAAAGAGTTAAAAGAATATGGGGTACCGGTATTACATTATTATACCCTGGGCAGGCCAGTTTTAATTGCCGATGTGGTAAAACAACTTGTTTAGTAATAAAAAAGACCAGGGTTTACTATACAGTACGTTAACTTTATTTCAACAAAGATTTGAACACGTTTTCATTTACTTTAACTGGGTATTTCTTTTTTAATTCGCTCAGCCATTGTTCCTCTACAATAGTTTGGTAATCGTTTATAATTAACCCCTTAGCCTCATCAAAACTACGTTGTTCGTTGGCGTTATATAACTTTAAGATTTTTACAAAACTTGCTGTTCCGTCTAACGCATTTATAATAAGCTCTGTAGTATTTCCAATAATTAAAGTAGCCCCTTCTTTTACAGGTATTTGTGTAAGCTCATAACGAGCACTGTCTGCTTGTATGGTATTATTAGCCTCTTCGGTAATATTTTTCCAAGATTTTCCTGCATTTAAATCTAGTATCACTTTTTTAGCTATTGCTTCGCTAGTGCAATTAAATAAAAGCACTAAAGCACTTGCCGCCCATTTATATTTTACTTTGTTTGCTTCATAATATTTCTGTAACCCAGCATTATCGTTAGATGCTTTGCTCCAAACTTTACGTTCCATAATTTCAAACAGCATATTACCTTCTTTAAACTCTACCATTTGATATTTATAATCAGCATTAAACGTTTCTAAATTCTTTTTATAAAAATCTAAAGCACTGATATTAACAAATTTTGTTAGTAGGCTAGCGTTATTTTCTCCTTGATAAAGCTCATTATTGGTTTTGTATTCCTTTATAAAGTTTAGCCAATTTGCCCCAGTAAACGTTGTTTTATTAAACGAAAAAACGGTTTTATTAGCAATAGGAAATTTTGTACTTAGGGTGTTAGGGTTTTTGGTTATACTGTCGGCATATTTAAATAAATCAACTTCTTTTATTGCTGCATTTTTTTTGTAGCCAAGTTTACTTAAAATTTCTTGAGCAAATTTTTCTTTGGCTGTATTTATTCTACCATCTTGTTGTACACGTTGTTTTAGCTCCATTAAAAAATTAGAGGCATCGGTGGTAGAGGGTGTAGGTGTTTGCTCTAAGCGCTTTATAATATGATAACCAAAAGCGGTTGTAAAAACCAGAGAAACATCTCCATTTTTGCTTAGCTTAAAAATTTCTTTTTCAAACGATGGTTGAAATTTTCCTGTGGTAAATTCAGGAAGCTCTCCTCCGGCAGCATAGGTCATTTTATCATCGCTATATGTTTTTGCTAAAAAGGCAAAGTTGCTACCATTTTTTACTAAGGCGTAAATAGAATCTGCTTTTGCTTTTATTTCTGGAGTGTTACTAGCATCTTGACCTGGAGCAAAAGCCAATAGAATTTGTGCTATACGCCATTTACCTGCACTTTTTCTTTCCTCAATATTTTTAAAAATATGTATGCCTTTTTTAGACCGAAAGATAGCAGACGCTTGCCCAACGCCTAGTTTATAAATAATATTTTCATATTCGTATGGTACAGAAAAAGCTGTTACAAAGCCAATATCGCCATGCTTTACAACACTTATTTTTGATGCATCGGTTGCTATTTGGTTATATGCAGTTTTACCTTCTTTTAATTGTTTGCCAATTTCTTTTAATGCTTCATAGGCTTTAAGGGTATCGGTAGGTGTTGCGTCGTCCTTAATGGGTACAAAAAAATAATACGTATGCACATCTTTCTGTATTCTTTCAAACGCTTCGTTGGTTAATGCTTCTACACTTTTTTCATCGCTCATGTAGCTATCTTCCACCTGCGTTTTAAAGCTTTGTAAATCGTATTGTAGTTGCGGCAGGGTATCAATACCTAAATCTTGTGCTGCCTTTACTTTTAGCTTAAATTTTGTATACAGCTCTAAGTATTCTTTTAAAGAGGCTTGCTTATCTACAACTACTATTTTGTTTTTATTATAGGCTTTTAAAAACTCTTCTTTAGTAACAAGGTTAGTGCCATAGCTAAAAAGTGTTTGAGCAACTAATGTATTTGCAGTACTTAATAAAAAAGAAAAAAATACAATAAACTTCAGTTTGTTTAACATATCAATTAGTTCGTTTTATTTTTTTTAATTTTTTCTTCAAGCAATTCATTCATTTGTTGTATGGTTAATTTTTTGCCTACTATACGCTTGTCTTTATCTAACAAATACAAAATGGGGGTACTTGTAACATCATACAACTGCCTAAAGCTCGGTTTTTGTGCAGCATTGTCGGCGGCTATCATTGCTTTAGTTTGGTAAGCATGTTGCCAATCGGCAATTTTATTATTCCCAATAAATTTTAACCATTCTGTATTTCCGTTGGGTTCGTTTTCGGGTGTGTATACTGCAAATATTTTTACCCCCTTGCTTTTCCAACTAGCCCTGTAAATACTATCTAGCCTTGGAACTTCTATTTTACAATGCCCACAGTTTGGGTCCCAAAAACAAACAACTGTAAAATCGGCATTTACGGTATATAAAGAGGTTGGTTTGTCTGCTGTATCAATCATATCTAAATTAGCAGCTTGCTCACCAATTAAATTACTCATAAGCATATACGCTCTTCGGCTAATATATTCCGTTTGAGTACTATTTAGCCAGTAGCTAGCTCCCTTACTGTGATAGTTATTAAACAAATGAACCAAAACAGCATCTTGCCCCATATATTTTGGGTTTAAATAAAAATCGGTGTACCAGTTTAATAAATATTTATATAACTCTGGGCTACTACGGGCCAATAATAATTTGTAATCAATATCTTTTATAAGGCTGTCTGCATTAATTTCTACTTCGCCATAAAAACGTTGAAGTTTTGGTAATAAGAAAGGTGTACGAATTAATCTATCATCCATAAACGTTATACCATCCCAAAAATGTTTTTTATAATAATAAAAATTAGCTGCACTATCTTCTCTTGTTTTTGGATTTTGCATTAAAGCAGGCGTTTCTTTCATTGCTAATAAAAGTGAAGCCATCATAGATTCTGGCTGATTTTTAACAATACTCTCTCTATACACACTCATTTCGTTACTATAGGCATTATACTTATTTTCGTGTAAAATAGAATCGGCTTTTGTAGTACTTGCTAAATAGGCTTTGCCTTCGGCGTCTCTTAATCTACCTTTAGTAGTTACTGTTTTTTGATATTGTTGATACACTATATTTTCTTTAGAGCCCGTAATTACCGTTTTATAAACCAAATCGGCACTATCCAGCTTAATGATAATTTTTTGTTCTTTATCAATTAAAAAATCTACCCTACGCCTATCGGGTAATACAAGTACATAAATACCCCCAAGCAGTTTTGTTTTTCCGGCAAATGTTATACTGCCATCTTTTTTAATAATGCCACTATCTTGTATATTTAAGTTGCTGCCATTATAATAGGTAAAATAGGTTAAGCCTTTTGTATACCCTTTAGCTTTTACGCTTATTAAGTAAGCCTGTGCAAAACCAATTTTTGCAACAAATAAAATAAAAAATGTTGTTACTATCTTTTTCATTGTATAATTAAGGATAGCAAATGTATTTAAAATGGTTGATTTAACTATGGTTTACTTAAAGGCAACTATATATGGATTGCCTATTATTAACAACTATTTTACAAATAAATTTATCAAAAACAAACGACGAGAACAAAGAGTCCCAGGTTTTAACTAAATTATTTCCTTTTTTGCTTTGTATCGTTGTGTGCAACAAAAAAGTATTTTTGCCTTGTGAAAAAAGAAAAAAAGCGAATTGTACTAGAAAATATTATAGTAACTGACTATGCGGCAGAAGGTAAGGCCCTAGCAAAAATTGATGGAAAGGTAATTTTTATTAGTGGCGCTGTCCCTGGCGATGTGGTAGATATTTTTTTAACCAAAAATAAAAAAGACTGGGCAGAGGCAAGAGTTATTGAAATAAAACAACCTTCTACAGAAAGGCAATTACCCTTTTGTAAACACTTTGGTTTATGTGGTGGTTGTAAATGGCAAATGTTACCCTATGCAAAACAACTACAATATAAACAACAAGAAGTTGAGCAAAATTTAAAAAGAATTGGCAAGGTAGATTTGCCCGAGTTAATGCCTATTGTTGGCGCAGATGATGACAAACATTACAGAAATAAATTAGAGTTTACATTTAGCAATAAAAGATATTTATTGCCCGAGGAAATGGCTACTGAAGAAACCACGTTACAATCCAACGCATTAGGCTTTCATGTACCTCGTTTATTTGATAAAATAATTGATATACAAGAATGCTTTTTAATGGATGATGTAAACAATAGCATTCGAAACACTGTTAGAGATTTTGCTTTACTACACAATTTTACTTTTTACGATGTAAGGCAGCATACTGGATGGTTACGCAATATTGTAATTCGTTATTGCACCACTGGTGAGTTAATGGTAAATATTATTTTTAATACCGAAGATGAAGAAAATAGAAAATTATTATTAGATGATTTATTGTTAAAGGTTCCATCAATCTCAACATTACTATATACCATTAACCCAAAATTTAACGATACTATTTACGATTTAACCCCAGTAACCTATTTCGGCAAAGGTTACGCCATAGAAAAATTAGAAAATTTTTCATTTAAAATTTCTCCTAAATCATTTTTTCAAACAAATACCAAACAAGCCGAAAAGCTGTACCAAATTACTAGAGATTTTGCAGGACTAACTGGTAACGAAGTGGTATACGATTTGTATTGTGGCACTGGAAGCATAGGAATTTTTTTAAGCCAAGGAGCAAAAAAAATAATTGGAGTAGAAGCTATTGAAGATGCTATTGAAGATGCTATTGAAAATGCAGCGCTCAATGCTATTAACCACACCCATTTTTTTGCTGGCGATGTTATTAAAATTTGTAACGATGAATTTTTTGCCACACATGGCAAGCCAGATGTAGTTATTACCGACCCGCCAAGAGCAGGAATGCATGAAAAATTAGTAAATAAATTACTAAACATTGAAGCTCCAAAAATTGTATATGTTAGTTGTAATACTGCTACACAAGCACGAGATATTGGTTTACTTAACGAAAAATATAGTGTACAAAAAATACAGCCTGTAGATATGTTTCCGCATACCCACCATATTGAATGTGTGGTGTTATTGGTATTGAGGCAAAAGGTGCTATAGGCTAAATTTTTTTGCCCATTGATTTTATAAAATTTTAAAAATTAATTTATGTCATTTTTTAATACTGGAAATAGAGTGCAAAAAGATACACCTATTGTTTTAAATTTAGTAATTATAAATGTGTTGGTTTTTATAGCACAAAATTTATTCAATAAAGAAGATTTGTCTCTCTCGGATAAGCTAGCCATACACAATTACTCTTCGGATTATTTTGAGCCTTACCAAATCGTAACCAATATGTTTGCCCATGGCGGCATAGGGCATATTTTTTTTAATATGTTTGCTTTATACACCTTTGGCTCAATATTAGAAAGAGTTTGGGGACATAAACGTTTTTTAATTTTTTACCTTATTTGTGGGTTGGTTGCAAGTATTGCATCTATGTTTTTTTTAAAAGATCAACTTTTTTTTGATAGTGTAAATAATCAAAATGTTTTACAAGTAGGCAGCGCTTTGGGTGCTTCTGGTGCTATTATGGGTTTGTTTGCTGCTTTTGCCTATTTGTTTCCAAATACCGAATTGTATATTATGTTTATTCCTGTGCCCATAAAAGCAAAATGGGCGGTAGCATTAATGGTGGTCTTAGATTTATTTGGCCAGTTTGGACCCGTAAAAACTGGTATTGGGCATTATGCACATTTAAGTGGTTTAGTCACTGGTTTTTTACTGGTTTTATATTGGAATAAAAATAATAAGAAAACATTCTATTAATACTTAACAATAAGTTGAGTAAACTGTTAGTAATTTTGCATAAACATATTTTTATGGGTGAATCGGAAAGATATATTGATTTTAAAAATAAAGGCAATTACAAAAAACGTACGCCTTTTACACTTGGCGAACCTAATAATGCAGTTATGAGTATTGTTACGGTAAACATTATATTTTTTTTATTAATACTAGTTACAAGGGTTTTTTATTTATTTACTCACCAAGGGCAGGGTATGCAAGCGTTAGATTTTGATGCTATTAAATGGTTTGCCGTACCTGCTAACTTAGTAGAGTTTAGCGAAAAACCTTGGACCATATTAACCTTTATGTTTTCTCATGGAGGTATGCCCACTTTTCCATTATTATTAAATGTGTTAAGTAGTATGCTTTGGCTTTGGGCTTTCGCTTATATTTTACAAGACTTATCGGGCAATCGTTTTATTTTTCCTATTTACATTTATGGTTCGGTTTTAGGTGCTATATGTTTTGTTATTGGCTGTTACAGCATTCCCTCTTTTAAGCAAAATATGGGAGGTTTATTTTTAACAGGCTCCACCATGGGCACTACGGCTATTGCTTTGGCCGTTACCACACTATCTCCAAACTATAAAATGTTTCGTAATATTCGTAATGGTATTTCGGTGTGGATTTTAACTTCGTTGTATTTGGTGCTAACGTTTATAAGTGCCGTGCTATTTAATAACGTAAGTAGTTTTGCAGTACTGGGTAGTGCATTAGTCGGCTTTTTGTTTATTTATTTTTTACAAAAAGGTAAAGATGGTAGTGTGTGGATGATTAATTTTTACAATTGGGCTACCAATTTATTTAACCCTGCAAAAAAAGAAGATCGTACATCCGTTAAAGAAAAAAAATTTTATACTACTGGAAATCGTCCTCCCTATGAAAAAAAGTCGACTATTACACAGCAACGAGTTGATGAATTATTAGATAAAATAAGCCAAAAGGGATATCACTTTTTAACAGATGAAGAAAAAGAATTTTTGAAAAGAGCTAGTAAAGAGGGCTAAATTTTATTCAATAGCTGCATTCAAAAAATCAAGCATTGGCTTTAATTGCTTAAAAGTGCTTTCAATAGTTTTTAGTATCTTTTTATCGGTAAGTGCTGCATTGGTTAAGGGTACACTTGCTATAAAACTCTTCATTTTTAAATACGTAATTGCAGGGTTTGTTTCATCATACCCTTTTGGTGGTCGTACTAAATAATCTATCCCTTCAACACCATTAGTAAAAACTTTTTGGAATGATTTAGTATCTATAATTTTTTTAAATTCGGTAAAATTATAATCAATTTCTTGCCTTATTTTATTTAAGTCTGGCGGCATTGGCATATACAAACCGCCGCCTAAAAAACTTTTTCCAGCTTCTACATGTAAGTAATAGCCTGCATTCTGTACTTTTTTTCCTCCCTTATTAAAACTTGCACCCATATTGTTTTTGTAGGGGCTTTTATCTTTACTAAAACGTACATCTCTATTAATTCTAAATACACATTTTTTTGGCTCAAGGCCAATTAAGCTGTTATCAAAAGTGGTAACTAATTGTATGGTTTTATCTACCAGTTGTAAAAAATCTGCTTTAGCTTCTTCGTATTTTTTTCGGTTAGCATCAAACCACAGCTTATTGTTATTTTTAGTTAATTGTGCTAAAAAATTTATTGTAGAGGATTGTAACATCGTTTTAATTTTTTACAATTTAAAAAACATTTGTCATTTCGACGAAGGAAAAATCTGAATGCGTACTACAATTTTCCTTTTATAGATTCCTCCTATCGTCGAAATGACAGAAAAAACTATTTATCATTTTAACAATAATAAAAGATGTATAACCATTAACTTTATGGTATGCCTAAAAGCCTATTTAGACGATTTACCAAAAAGTTTTTTATTATTATCAATCTAATAATTGCCGTATTATTTTTATTAGGCTGCTATAGCAATTGGTTTAACCCAACTAGCTTTTGGTTTTTAGGGTTGCTTACATTAGGTGCATTTTATCTATTGCTTTTATTACTAGGCTTTATTTTATTTTGGTTATTTATAAAACCAAGTTGGTGTATTATTTCTTTAGCAACTATGCTGTTAACGTACAAGCCTATTACACAAATTATTCCGTTGCGTTTATCCTCTTCTTTTGTAAAAACAAAACAACCCAATAACATTAGAGTAATGAGTTGGAATGTGGAGCATTTTGATATTTTAGAATATAAAACACATCCAGAAAAAAAGCAGCAAATGTTAGATTTGATAAATGAATACGAACCAGATATTGCTTTTTTTCAAGAAATGGTTGGAGGGATTAAAAATGAACAGGCTATTAATTATATACCAAAAATGGTAAATCAATTAAATTTTGAAGATTACCATTATAGCTTTAACGATAAGTTAGATTTTGATGCTAATCATCATTTTGGTATTATATTATTTTCAAAATACCCTATTATAAAAAAACAAACCGTACAATTTTTTCCGAACGATTATAATTCAATTTTTCAATATGCCGATGTTGTAAAAGATGCAGATACATTTCGGGTTTTTAATATACATCTTCAATCCTTAAAATTTAGCAATAGCAATTTGCAATACATTGAAAAACCAACGGTAAAAGATGAAATTGATTTACAAAAAACAAAAAACATTATTAGTAAATTAAAAACTGGGTTTATAAAACGTAAGGTACAAGCCGATAGAATTGCAGAAGAAATTGCAAAAAGCCCTTACCCTGTAATAATTGGTGGCGATTTTAATGATTTAGCTAATAGTTATGCTTATAACACCATTGGTAAAAACCTAAGTAACAGTTTTGCCGAAAAGGGCAGCGGTTTAGGCCGTACCTTTAGTGGTATAAGCCCAACTTTACGTATCGATAACATTTTTGCTAGCAAGCAGTTACAAGTTTTGCAATACACTTGCCTCAAAAAAAAGCTTAGTGATCATTACCCCATAATTGCCGATTTTAAATTTGAAAAATAGTAGTAACTTTAGCCACTAATGAAAAAATACTCTTCATATTTACAATTGTGTTGCCCTTGCGGCATTCTATAATATCTTTGTTGCTACACAGCATTTAACATTCAAATCTTTTAGCTTTTATTAAACACCAAATGTGTTGTTCTTAAATTTAATTTATGTCTTTAAAAATATATAACACCTTAACTAGAGAAAAAGAAGTATTTACTCCTATTAACAAAGGCTATGTAGGCATGTATGTATGTGGACCAACAGTGTATAGCGATGTGCATTTAGGCAACTGTCGTACATTTATTTCGTTTGATATTATTTATAGATACCTAAAATATTTAGCCTATAATGTACGCTATGTTCGAAATATTACCGATGCTGGACATTTAGAGGGCGATAGAGATTTAGGCGATGATAAATTTACCAAAAAAGCAAAGTTGGAAAATTTAGAGCCAATGGAAATTGTACAAAAATATACGTTGGGCTTTCATGATGTAATGCGAATGTTAAATACTTTGCCGCCAAGCATTGAGCCAACGGCAACTGGGCATATTACCGAGCAAATAAAAATGACGGAGCAAATTATTGCCAATGGTTATGCATACGAAGTAGATGGTACCGTTTATTTTGATGTTGAAAAATATGATAAAGAAAAACCGTATGGCATTTTAACTAACAGAAAACTAGAAGATTTATTAGAAGGCACTAGAGACCTTGGTGGACAAGAAGAAAAAAGAGGTAGGTTAGATTTTGCCCTTTGGATAAAAGCTAAGCCAGAACATTTAATGCAATGGCCAAGCCCTTGGGGAATGGGTTTCCCGGGTTGGCATATTGAGTGTAGCGCTATGAGTGAAAAATATTTAGGTAAAAAATTTGATTTACATGGTGGTGGAATGGATTTGGCAGCTACACACCATACCAACGAAATTGCACAAAACCAAGCTTGCTATAAAACGAGCCCAGCCAATATTTGGATGCACACCAACATGCTTACCGTAAATGGTGCAAGAATGAGCAAAAGCGCAGGCAATGGTTTTTTACCAGGTGAGTTATTTACAGGCAACCACCCTTTATTAGATAAGGCTTACAGCCCAATGGTGGTTAAGTTTTTTATGCTGCAAACACACTACCGTAGCACGTTAGATTTTAGTAACGAGGCATTACAAGCAAGTGAAAAAGGTTTAAAGCGTTTGTGGGAGGCATATGAAGTATTAATGAAGTTGAAAGTTGAAAGTGGAGAGTTGAAAGTGGATAAAGATCTTAACAACAAAATTGTTTCACTTCTTTCTAGCTTTGATGAAAACATGAACGATGATTTTAATACAGCAAAAGTATTAGCTAATATGTTTGAGTTAGTGCCTATTATTAATTCTATAAAAGATAAATTGATTGATATTAATACCATTCAATCCTCTACCATAACATTAATACAACAAAAATTTAAAAGTTATTTAGAAGATATTTTTGGTTTACTACCTAGTAACGAAATAACAAATAGCAAATTAAATGAGGTAATGAATTTATTAATTGAGATTAGAAAAGAGGCAAAAATTAAAAAAGATTTTGCCACATCCGATAAAATAAGAAATCAATTAACTGAAATGGGTATTAACTTAAAAGATGAAAAAGGTGGAGAAATGAGCTGGAGTTTATAAATTACTTTTAAATAAAATGGAGGGTTAAAAGGCACAGAAAAACGGTATCCCTTTAACCCTTTTATTTTGTATTGCTAGGCAGTTTAATAAAAGTTAAACAACTCACACTTTTAATTTATACAGTTCACTATACCATCTCCACCACCATCTCCAAATAAACTTTATCTACCTCATCAAATTGATCAAGTAATTCGCTATCTACATCTAACACACCAACAACACTATTATTACGAATAATGGGTACTACAATTTCGCTTTTGCTTAAACTGCTGCAAGCAATATGACCAGGAAATTTTTCAACATCGGGCACTATTAATGTTTGTGCTTGTTGCCAACTTGCCCCACAAACTCCTCTACTTTTGCGTATTCTTGTGCATGCTATTGGCCCTTGAAATGGACCTAATACTAATTCATCATCATTACCATCTACCGTTTTTTTAACTAAATAAAAACCAACCCACAACCATCCAAATTGCTCTTTTAATGCTGCAGTAATATTAGCAAGGTTGGCTATTAAATCTGGCTCGCCGGTTAACACCGCTTCTATTTGGGGTAATAACGATTGGTATATTTCTTCTTTTGTGCCTTGGGTTATTTGTAAGTCTTCTGCCATTTGGCAAAGGTAAATAAACTTGTCATTTCGACGAAGGAGAAATCTATACCGCTACAAAACATAAAGAGATTTCTCCTTCGTCGAAATGACAGCATTAAAAAGCCGCTAAGATTTAACTTAGCGGCTTTACATTTTTCTTTGCTTAGTGACGTGGAAACTATCTCACCAACTTCAATTCATCTATTAAATTTTTAGCACCACCCAATTTATCTATACACCATAATACATAGCGTACATCTACACAAATAGTACGGTTTAAATCTTTATCAAATGCGATTTTGTGGCTTAGGGCTTCGTAGTTACCATCAAAAGCCAACCCTA